>ERZ773202.849-NODE-849-length-24055-cov-11.043458_pt1 | contig 24055 bp, 17 predicted proteins | sample MGYA00580998_ERZ773202 | MGnify/ENA primary metagenome ERZ773202 (study PRJEB29015, sample SAMEA2737803) | human gut metagenome | biome: human gut; feature: human-associated habitat; material: faeces | place: China | collected 2012 ...
GCACTCGGCAATTTGTAAGCAAGCTTACATTGCGCTCGTTTGCATTATCTTTGCAGTCAGGTAGTTATATATTAATGTATAATAACCCTTTAAACTATCAATTATCAACAAAACCAATAACAATGAAGAAACAAATTAACTCTGGGCTTAGCCCAAGACATTTGCTCATGGCTGCCATGATGGGATGTTCATTGACATCCTTTGCTGCCAAGGAAAAAGTAGTTGCTCCAACTCCTTTAGTTCCGACATTTACAGAATGGCACGACCTTCAGGTAAACGAAGTAAATCGCTTTAAGCTTCACACAAATTACTTTGCTTACGAGAATGAAGCAGCAGCTAAAGCTGGCGACATGACAAAGAGTGCCAACTTCCTTTCACTCCATGGCGCATGGAAGTTTAATTGGGTGAAAGATGCCGACAAGCGTCCTACCGACTTCTATAAGACTGATCTCGACGACAGTTCTTGGAAGACCATGAACCTTCCTGGCATTTGGGAGATGAATGGCTATGGCGACCCAGAGTATGTAAATGTAGGCTTTGCTTGGCGCGGACATTTTGATCAGCAGCCTCCTGCTGTTCCTACCAAGGACAATAATGTGGGTAGCTATCGCCGCATCATCAACATCCCAGAAAATTGGGATGGCAAGCAGGTTATTGCTCATTTTGGTTCTGTAACTTCTAACATCTACCTCTATGTAAACGGTCAGTTTGCAGGTTACGCAGAAGATCCAAAGGTTGCAGCCGAATTTGATATTACTCCTTATCTTAAGAAGGGCGAAAACCTTATTGCATTCCAGACATTCCGTTGGTGTGATGGCTCTTGGTGTGAAGACCAAGACTTCTGGCGCCTTTCGGGTGTTGCTCGCGATAGCTATCTCTATGCTCGTGACTCTAAGGTTCATGTTTCTAATATCAAAATTACTCCAGACCTTCAGAACGACTATGCTGATGGTGTAGTTCAGATCTATGCAGAGGTAAAGGGACAGCCTATAGTAGAATACAAACTCCTCAACCACAATGGCGTAGAGATTGTAAAGAGTGAGGCTAACTTCAAGAAGCGCACGAATGGTACTGCACAGTTCGTATTGAAGAACGTGAAGAAGTGGAGCGCTGAAGATCCATACCTCTACACACTTGTTGCTACCGTAAAGGATCAGAAAGGCAACATCGTTGAGGTCATTCCGCAAAAGGTGGGCTTCCGTAAGGTTGAAATAAAGAACTCACAGTTCCTTGTAAATGGTCAGCCTGTATATATCAAGGGTGCAGACCGTCACGAAATGGACCCTGATGGAGGTTATGTAGTATCTCGCGAGCGCATGATTCAGGATATCAAGATTATGAAGCGCTTGAACATCAATGCCGTTCGTACTTGCCACTATCCAGACGACCCCGTATGGTACGACCTTTGTGACGAATATGGTCTTTATGTAACAGCAGAGGCCAACCAAGAGAGCCACGGCTTCCAGTATGGCGACGATGCTGCTGCCAAGAAGCCTGAGTTTGCTAAGCAGATCTTGGAACGCAATCAGCACAACGTAGAGATGCAATACAATCATCCTTCTGTTGTAGTATGGTCGTTGGGCAACGAGACTGTTTATGGCGACAACTTCATCGCTGCATACAAGTGGATTAAGGAGCAAGACAAGAGCCGTCCTGTACAGTATGAGCAGGCAGGCAAGACAGGTGAAGCTACCGACATCTTCTGTCCTATGTACTATAGCCACAAGGCTTGCGACGATTATTCAAAGGACAGCAAATATACTCGCCCACTCATCCAGTGTGAATACAACCATACCATGGGTAACTCAAGTGGTGGTTTGATGGAATACTGGGATATTACACGTAAGTATCCAAAGAACCAGGGTGGTTATATTTGGGACTTCGTTGACCAAGCTCTTCACCGCACTCCTGTAGCTCCTATGTCTATTAAGGGCAACCTCTCTTATCCGGAGTACAACAAGATTCAGTATACATATGGTGGCGACTACAATAACTACGACCCATCAGACAACAATTTTAACTGCAATGGTATCATCGGTCCAGACCGTCAGCTCAACCCTCATGCCTACGAGGTTGCTTACGTATACCAGAACATCTGGGCTGAGGCTGTAGACATAAAGGCAGGTAAGATTAGCGTATACAACGAAAACTTCTTCCGCGACCTCTCTAACTATCAGCTCGTATGGACTATCCTTCAGAATGGTAAGCCTGTACAGAATGGTACAGTAGACAAGCTCAACGTTGCTCCTCATCAGAAGGTAGAGCTCACCTTGCCTTACACAGTTCCTGCAGAGGGTGAAATCCTTCTTAACATCGAGTTCAAACTCAAAAAGGCTGAACCTTTGATGGAGGCTGGTCAGGTAGTTGCTTACCGCCAGTTGCCAATCCGCGAGATTACTAACAATATCGCTGATGCTGATGCTGCAGGCAAGATTAAGTTGGTTAACAAGAAGAAAGAGACCGAAATTAAGGTCACAAACGATGCTGTCAATATAGCTTTCGACAAGGCTACAGGCTTGTTGAAGGAATATAAGGTAAATGGTGTAGACCTTCTTGGCGAAGGCGGTACATTGAAGCCAAACTTCTGGCGTGCCGTTACCGACAACGATATGGGTGCACAGCTCCAGCATAAGTTCAAGGCTTGGCGCAATCCAGCCCTTAACCTCAAGGATGTCAATGCCCTTAAAGTTAAGACCGGTAAGACATACACTGTTGTTGTTACAACAAGCTATGATATGCCTGATGTAAAAGCAACTCTCGACATCGTCTACACCATCGCTCCTGATGGTACAATGCGCGTACAGCAGACTATGAATACCACCAAGGATGCTAAGGTTTCAAGCATGTTCCGCTTCGGTATGCTCATGCAGTTGCCTTACAACATGGATAAGAGCCACTTCTACGGTCGTGGACCAATTGAAAACTATATCGACCGCAAGTATTCGCAGAACATCGGTATCTACACACAGACTGCCGACGAGCAATTCTTCCCATACATCCGCCCACAAGAGACTGGTACCAAGAGCGACCTCCGCTGGTGGGAGCAGACAGACAAGGCAGGTAAGGGATTCCGTATCACTTCCGACAATGTTTTCGATGCAAGTGCACTCCACTATAGCATCAACGACCTTGACGAGGGTGAAGAAAAAGATCAGCGCCATAGCTATCAGGTACCACAGTCTAAGTATACAGAGCTTTGCATAGACAAGGAGCAGTTCGGTATTGGTGGCGAAAATAGTTGGGGCTCATGGCCATTGCCACAGCATCGTATTTCTTATGGCGATAAGACGTTTACATTCGTAATTTCACCTATAAACTAAAACAAAAAATGAAGCTAAACCGCATTCTATCGTCGGTGGCACTCTCTGCCCTGCTGGTAACCCCAGCAGCGGCACAGCGCCAATTCGACATCACGACTAAGCCTGGAGCGCCTGTCCAATCTACCATGTATGGCATATTCTTCGAAGACATCAACTTCGGAGCCGATGGCGGACTTTATGCAGAGATGGTAGAAAACCGTTCTTTCGAATTCCCTAACCGCCTAATGGGATGGAACACATGGGGCAATGTTTCAGTAAGCAGCATAAAGCCTGCTTTCGACCGCAACCCTAACTATGTTGTTCTCGAACCATCTGGCCATCGCGAAAAATCTACCGGACTCGAAAACCGTGGCTTCTTCGGCATGGGATTGAAAAAGGGCATGAAATATAATTTCAGCGTCTATGGTCGTCTGCATCTCCTCAATGGCAAGCAGGCTAAGATTAGAGTTGAGCTCGTGGATGAAAACAACAATCCTATGGAGCGCAAGTCTATTACCATCACCAACAACCAGTGGAAGAAGTATAGCGTTGAGCTCACATCCAAGCAAACCCTACAGAAGGGCTATATGCGCATCTTCCTCGAAGGCAACGAGAGCGTAGACCTCGATCATGTTTCTATGTTCCCTGCCGACAACTGGAATGGCTTGCGTGCCGACTTGGTAAAAGACCTCGAAGACCTTCACCCTGGTATATTCCGCTTCCCTGGCGGTTGTATCGTCGAGGGTACCGACCTCCAAACTCGTTATCAATGGAAAAACTCTGTTGGCGCACCTGAAAACCGTCCGCTCAACGAGAATCGTTGGAACAATACCTTTGCTCATCGTCTGTATCCTAACTACTATCAGACCTACGGCCTTGGATTCTATGAGTACTTCCTTCTTTCTGAGAAGATTGGCGCAGAGCCATTACCTATTTTGTCTGTAGGATTGGCTTGCCAGTATCAGAATCGCGATGACGATAAGAATGCGCATGTAGCTGTTGACGACCTCCAGTCGTATATCGATGATGCTCTCGACCTCATTGAGTTTGCCAATGGTAGCGTAAACACCAAGTGGGGCAAGCTTCGTGCCGACATGGGTCATCCTGCACCATTCAACCTCAAGCAGATAGGTATCGGAAACGAACAATGGGGCGAAGTCTATCCTGTGCGCCTCGCTAAGTTCATCGAGCAGATCAGAGCTAAATATCCTAATATAAAGATATGTGGTTCGAGTGGTCCTTCTGCCGATGGCAAAAACTTTGACTACGGTTGGGCAGAAATGCGCAAGCTCGGTGTCGACCTCGTAGATGAGCACTACTATATGTCACCAGATTGGTTCCTCAAGAATGCTGGTCGCTACGACAACTATCCTCGCACAGGTCCTAAGGTATTTGCAGGAGAGTATGCAAGCCACATGCGTGGTGTAAATGCTCCTACCGTAGCCATGAACAACTTCGGAGCAGCACTATCAGAGGCAGCCTTCATGACAGGTCTTGAGCGCAATGCCGATGTAGTTTATCAAGCTACCTATGCACCTCTCTTTGCACATGTAGAAGGTTGGCAGTGGCGTCCAGACCTCATATGGTTCAACAACCTCGAGTCTGTACGCTCAGTAAACTGGTATGTGCAAATGCTCTATGGCACCAACCGCGGCACCAACATGCTTAAGCTCACCGAGAATGGCAATGCTGTAAAGGGCGAAGGCTCACTCTATGCAAGCGCCGTTTACGATAAGCACAAGAAACAGTACATCGTTAAGATTGCTAATGCTGGTGACAAGGAGCAGGACGTAACTCTCAACTTCAAGGGCTTGAAGAAGCTTCCTGCAGGCAAGGTTACCACCCTCCATTCCGATGACCCTAAGGCTACCAACAGCATCGAAAACAAATTCAATGTTGTTCCTCATACTGCCGACATCCCAGCCACATCGGGCTCTACCCTCACCATCAAGGTTCCTGCTCAGACTTTCGCAGTATACAATTTCTAAGCCCAATGGCGCAGCGCATATAGAGCGCTAAAACGTATAAGCAACTATAGAGCAAGCGTCTTCTTGCTCTATGCATGATAAAACAAAGCAAGGCTCCAACCAAGGAACCTTGCTTTTGTTTTTATTATTGGTCACATCAAAGTCCTTAATGACATAATGACTAATGATAATACTGATCAATCTTTTATACCTCTAAGTATCTTTACCAACAATACAGAAAATATGGCGAAAAAAGTATCACGTGATACTTGCCCAAGTATCACGTATTACTTTGCAAAGTATCACGTATTACTTTGCAAAGTATCATTAGATGTGTTTTTTCCTGTGTCTTTTTCTGATTTCATTAGAAACTTTTTTGATTAATAAACTACTTCTGTAGACAGTATCACAAAAGCCATACTGGAATTGTAGACACTGGGAACTATTCCATGTTGCCATTCTGTCGACCCATATAACACAGAAGTGCACAGCTAACAGAAAAAAGTCTGTATGCCGTGCACTTCTGCATTTCGTGGGGGGAAAGTTCCCCCGATAAATACGTGTTACCTGAATGTTAATCTTTTTTTCCCTTAAAAACGTGTTGGAAACTTCTCACGAGGTCGTCCTTCACTCAATACCTATTAAAACAATCTTTACCTAATAACTAAAAACCTAAATCTATTACTACTAACCTAAACAATATATTAACCTTTTGACGATGCAAAGGTAGTATGTTTGCGCAAACAGACCAAGAAAACGTGCAAGAAATATATAAAAAATATATGTTTTATTGATACAAATCAACATTGTGTGTGCGAACACATAACGGTTTTATGCCTTTTTTATGCTTTTGGGTAGAAGTTAAAGAGAATAAAAGAAGTTAGAGAAGTTAAAGCCATATATCTTATGATTAAAAGCCTGTAGCAAACTCCAACATAAGGCTATTAGCTTTAGCTTCTAACTACCAATGGTAGCGATAACTTCTTTTAATTCTATAACTTCTAACTCTTTTATTTCCTTCTATCAAGAAAAATATATAATTTTGCACTCTATATATGAAAATGTACTAATAAAACAGCTAATAACCAATTTTTAAGTAGCTATGACAGATTGGATAAACAGCCTATTTACCATACATTCATCAATACAGGCTGTTGTAATATTGTCGCTGATAATAACCATAGGCCTTGGTTTAGGCAATGTGAAGATAAAGGGCTTGTCGCTTGGCATAGCCTTCGTATTCTTTATTGGTATTTTGGCAGGTCATTTTGGCTTGGCAGTCGACCCAACGGTGGTGGAATATGCCGAGACTTTTGGCTTGGCTCTCTTTGTGTATACTCTTGGACTGCATGTTGGACCAAACTTCTTTGGTTCGCTGAAGCACGAGGGTGTGGCTTTTAATATGTGGAGCCTTGCTTTGGTGGTTGTGGGCACGGTGTTGGCAATGGTGCTAATTCCGCTCACAGGCATCAGTCTGCCCGATATGGTGGGATTGCTTTGCGGTGCCACCACCAATACTCCAGCCCTTGGTGCAGCCACAGAGTCGCTGACTTCGTTGGGCTTGTCGAGTGGCAGCGTGGCGTTGGCCACTGCCGTGACTTATCCGCTTGGTGTGGTGGGCGTAATCTTTGTGATGATGCTGTTGCGCAAGTTTTGCGTTAAAAGCGACGATCTGAAATCAAAGTCGCAGATTGACGACGACCATACTTATATTGCTGAGTTCGACGTTGTGAATCCAGCTATCGAGGGCAGAACCATTGCCGACATTTCGCAGAATAGCCATTTGCATTTCATCATCTCGCGTATTTGGCGTGGCAAACAGGTTATTGTGCCTATGGCTCAAACCCGATTGCATGCTAACGACAAATTGCTCGTCGTAACCACTCGCGAAGACGAGCGAGCTTTGGAATTGCTCTTTGGCGAAGAAGAACAGAAAGACTGGAACAAGGAGCAGATAGACTGGAATGCCATCGACTCGCAACTTGAAAGTAGGGTAGTAGTGCTTTCGCGCACAGCCTTGAACGGTAAGGTGCTTGGCAGATTGCAGTTGCGAAAGTTGTATGGAGTTAATGTGAGCCGAATATTACGTGGCGACATCAAGCTCCTTGCCACCGACGATTTGCGATTGCAATATGGCGACCGCATAACAGTAGTTGGCGAACATGAGGCTGTAGACAATGTGGAGCGTTTCCTCGGCAATGCCGTTAAAACTCTCGAAGAACCTAACATCGGCAGCATATTCCTCGGCATCATCCTTGGTTTGGCAGTAGGCACTATTCCTATTTCCATTCCAGGCATGCAAATGCCAATACATCTTGGTGTGGCAGGAGGAGCCATATTGATTGGAATATTGGTTGGAGCCCTTGGTCCACGTTTGCGATTGATTTCCTACACCACGCGTTCTGCCTCGTTGATGCTTCGCAAACTTGGCTTGTCGCTCTATTTGGCTTGTTTGGGCATTGTGGCAGGTAGCGACTTCTTCTCTACCGTATTTCGTCCAGAGGGCTTGCTGTGGTTGGGCATTGGTTTGTTGCTCACCATGTTGCCATGTATAATAATAGGTGTGTTAGCTTTGAAAACAAAGAAGTTTGATTTTGCCACCATCTGCGGCATTCTGTGTGGAGCCATGGCAAACCCAATGGCTCTTGGCTATGCTAACGACACTTTGGATGGCGACAGCGCCAGCGTGAGCTACGCTTCTGTCTATCCATTAGGCATGTTTCTCCGAGTGCTCATAGCGCAAGTACTCATAATGTTTGCTATGAGCTAAATTGTCGCACTTAATAAAAGACAGAAAAATAAAAAGGTAGCTACAAAGCTACCTTTTTTCCACCTATTATATATAGTCCCTTTGTTGGTTTGCCATTTATGCGACGGCCCTGTAGGTCGTAGATGGCATTATGATTGATGTTATGATTGTCTGAAGTAATTTCCTCGATTCCTGTAGCCCAAGCATTGAAATCGAATACACGGTTTTCCATTCTGTTGAGGGCTAAAACCTCGATGGCTGAGAGTGGACGATTGTAGATGATTACATCGTCAAACGAAGCTTCGGCTGAGCCCCAGAATGAACCCTTACCCAAACAAATTTCTGATGCCGAAGACAGTAGGTCTACCATAAGGCTATAGTCGAAACCTGTGGCTGAGCTTATAGCCTTGCCATTGAGCGAGCCATTCCACTTGGTGAAGTCCATATTGTTGCCATCAATATAAAGCGCAACTTCGGCTGTGCGATTGAAAACCAATGTCACGAGGTGCCATTTGCCCACGGTGATGTTGTTTGGAATATTTTCTGCCGTAGGATGGTTTATGTCGAGCCAGCAACTCTCGTTGCCCGCTTTGCCATTGTTGTAGCCTACGTATGTGCGGCCAGTCATATATAGTCTTGCTGTGCCGTCAGTAATGCCAACCAATGCATCCCAATCATTCTCTGTGGCGCGGTTAATCCAAAAAGAGATTGTCGCTCCATCTTTCAATTCTTGACCCAACAAAGGATTAGGCATTGCCACAAAGCTCTCGTTGCCGTTGGCACCAAACTCAAGCTTTACTACTTTGCCATTGCGCAGAGCAGCATTCTCCTGCAGCGATGGTTTCTTATTTGTTCCATTAGCGCCCAATGATGCTTTCTGGCTGTTGTCCATGGCGTTAGCGAGCGCATCGTCATCGAAACCATAGTAAGCCATCATTCCTGATTGCCAGTCGGCAGACGGTGTGGAATGCTGATAAGAGAAAGCCTTTACGGTATAATCTTTAGCCCAATAATAGCCTGGAGTTTCTAATTTTACCGAGAGGTCTACGTTGGTGTCTTCTGCGAGGTTTGCAGGATTATATTTACCAACTGTAGATATTACGTCAGGATTACTACTTGTCCATGTAGTCTTCACGTTGCCAGCCTTGAGGTCGAAGCCCGCGAGGTCGAGGTCGCCCATTACATCCTGATTGTCTACCACAGGCTCTTTCTGATTGTTGAGTTGCCACGCCAAGTCGTATTTAGGAGTCCATTTGTATGCCCACATGTTTACTCCCGTAGTAGGAGCGCAAGCTGTGATCGAGACAGTATGAATGGTTTTACCATCCATCACCTCTTCGAATATCACACCATTATATTTCATTCCGGCAATGGTTAGCGAGATGTAGCCAGTACCCTCAGTGATGCTCCATTTGCCAGTTTTAGAGCCCGAGATAGTGCCGTCGGCATTGAGCTTAATGTCGATAGGAGTAACCTCTTCGTAGTTCTTATAGTCCATGCCATATTTATGTACGAGCAACTTATAAGTACCCACAATCTCGTCAATGGTAAAAGGCTGTTTTGCTGCAATGTCAGCATCAGTAATCTGTTCACCATTATATTCGAAAGGTGCAACCACAAGCCATCCATCGCTATTCACAAACACCTGGTGGGTGCGCACGCTGTGCCAAACGGTGTTGTTGTTAAACTTGGTGTGATAAATAAGGTAAGTTCGACCATCGTTGGCAGCAATGATGCTGTTATGTCCCTGCGCACATTCGCCCACAGTCATGAATCCCCAATGGTTGTAAGCTCCCATTAGCTTTTCGCCACGAGTGTCGCCATTGTAGCCATAGTTCATCACGTATGAATTAAAAATGGCACTCTTACCCTTAGTATCTTTATATGGTCCGTCAGGCTTTTCAGAGCGGAACACTCTCATCTCGTATCCACCATCAGGCGAATAGAAACCATTGCTCACAAAGAGATAATAATATTTGCCAATATGCTCTATGTATGAGCCTTCGCCCGAAACATAATATCCGCCCGAAATCTTCTTGCCGAAATATGGATCGCTCGTCACACCGTTTGTAGAGCCACCAACGGATGGATAGGTAACATCATAGTTGCGCAAACCTGTTTCTGTATCGAGCTGTAACATCCAGATACCTCCCGACCACGAGCCGTAAGCCATCCATAGTTTGCCCTCTTCGTCGTAGAACACGCAAGGGTCGATGGTATGTGGCCATCTTTCGCCCCACTTTTTGCCCACGTTGTATCTTGCTGGCAACGAAGCCTGAGCACCGAGCACCAACTCCAGGTCGGTGTCCTTGTATGAATGCTCCGAAGCGTCGAAACCGCAGACCACTACCGGACCCTGGTATTGATAAGGACCCGTGATATTGTCGGAAGTGAGCAATATGATACTTGAATGCCATGCGTCGCCATTGATGCTAAGATAGTAGCACCATTTCTTCATCACCGGATTCCACACCACGTCGGGTGCCCACATGTTGCCATTGATGTCGTATTTCTCGTCGGTGCGTGCCGACCATTCCATCGCGTTAAACTGTGGCAGCGCAACCTCCACTCCGCCTTTCTTTATGGTCTTCACCCTCTGTGTGGTGAAAGCCTCGGCATTGGTGACGTTGGTGTTAGTGCCATTCTGCCAAGTGAAGGTTGCCGGAGTCCAATCCTGCATGTTGGTAGAATAAGCGCAACCACGATGCGAGCCAAAGATGTAGTATCTCTTGCTGTTGCTGTCGTAAACCACCGATGGGTCGTGAACACTCACCGAAGTCTTCACCTTGTCCTTATACAAGTTCTTTGCCTCTGTATAAGTAAGTTCCGTTTGTGCCGTAACAGTTGTCAATGTTAGCATTGACATCAATGTACAAATTAGTTTTTTCATTATTTTTATGTCAGTTTGATTTGCATATAAAAAATTAGGCTTGATTTGTTGGGTACAAAAATACGAAAAAATAACTGAATAATGATATAAAAAGAAAAGAAAAAGATGATGCAGCAAAGCACTATTGCTTTGCTGCATCATCAAGAGTATAAAATAAATCTGAGTAGTTACTTTATCGGGTGAAACAATTTGTTCTTCGTACCTAATGCTTCTATCTCCTCCATAGTATAAAGTGGGCGCCAACGCATGGTGCCATTGTTGACTCCTCTGCCTTGTACGTAATATTTGTTCCTATATCCATGCGGAGTAAACTCACCTGTACCTCCTAAATCTCCTATCTTAAAACCATGATGATACAAGCAAGTTGTTATCATGACTTCCGAATGTGCCGAATATCCCTTTTTCATATATTCGTCCAAGAGCGCCAATGCTCTTCGTGAATAACGACATACAGGATTAAACCCTTTCATGCAATCCGCCAAAGCATAGCCACAATTGTTCGACCTGTACCACCAACTCCATTCCTTGTTATCATCGCCAAACCGTTCCACATGGCAGGTCAGAAAATCATAATTCCGCAGATTTTCGTCGCAATCGTCCATCATCGTATTCCATTTTCCTGTGAACACTGCATCATACTCCACAAACCAATAACCGCCATACCCCTTGTTATCCTGATAGAAGCGCAACGGTATGAAATGCGGACTGCCAGGGACAATCGTATTCTCAATAGGTGTATAGCCCAATCCTTGAAAATCCGATGATTTATACACTATCCCTTTCACATCCTTCGGAAACATTACTTCGTCATATTCCGCTGCCGTACACACCCATACCACATCATATTTCTCACACTCCAATTCATCGCGCAGTTTCCTGTATCTGCACAACGTATCGTCATTTATGAAATGGGCAATAAACAACACTACATTCTTCATAATTCTGAATATTTTAAGTGAACTAAATGCCCTGTGCTCTTACCATTATCTGTTCCACAGTATGCCTTATCATCTCCTTCATCAGCTGTTGTGGTGTTCCGTCCGACAACATCAGTATTCCAGCTACAACTATCAGCACAAGTGCCACAAGCGTTATGCCATGCAGTGTCACGAACGGCATCCTGCCACCCATAAGGTTCTCAACCTCCGGGCAATGGCTGTGAATATCATTTATTTTCATATTTCCTACTCCTCAATTATATTTATCTGGTTTTTCACCAATTCGTAATATCTGCCACGTTTTTCTATCAGCGTCTCATGGTTGCCACGCTCCACAATCTCGCCACCATTCATCACCACTATCTGGTCTGCATTGCGTACAGTGCTCAACCTATGTGCGCTTATCACCACAGTGCGTCCCTCATAAAACCGTTGCAGGTTTTCCATAATCTTCGCCTCGTTAGTGGCGTCGAGGGAGTTTGTAGCCTCGTCAAGGAACATGTATTCAGGATTCTTGTATATGGCTCTTGCTATCAGAATTCGTTGCCTCTGTCCTTGGCTCATGCCCTTACCTTCCATGCCTATTATTGTTTCATAGCCCAATGGCAACGTCTTCACGAAATCATCTATCCGTGCCATGTGCGCCGCATTTTCCATCCGGTCCTTATCAGCCTCGTCAGAATTCACGGCTATGTTGTTGGCTATGGTATCAGAGAATATAAAGCTGTCCTGCATCACCGAACCTGTCGCAGCCCTCCATACGTGCGGATTTATGTCCGAAAGATCTGTTTCACCCACCTTTATGCAGCCATGCGTAGGCTCATAGAATCCTTGCAGCAGTTTTATCAGTGTTGTCTTTCCACATCCGCTTTCTCCAACTATGGCTGTAACCTTATGTGCCGGTATCTGTAGCGACACATTCTTCAGCGCCAACTCACTTTCCGAACCATTGTAGCTGAACGACAAGTCCTTAATTTCTATCTCATGCCCAGTGGGCAACACCGCAAGTTTCTTGTCAATATCAGTCTCCTCATCGTCCTGCGAGTGTATCTCGTTCAGACGCTCAAGACTTATCTTCGCATCCTGAAACGACTGTGCAAAACCAATAAACTCACCTATTGGTGCAGACACCTGCCCGATGATGTATGTGAGCGACATCATCATTCCAAGAGTCATCGAACCCTCCACAACCGATTTTGCGGCTATGTAGTAGATAAATATGTGAGTCGTCTGTGTGAAAAACACCGAGCCAGACTGTTGTATCTGACCTATACGCAGACCTTTCAATCCAATCTTGAAAAGTTTGACTTGTATACGCTCCCATTCCCAGCGTTTCTGCCGCTCGCAGTTGTTGAGCTTAATGTCCTGCATGCCCTGAATCAACTGTATCATCTTGCTCTGCTCCTGTGCCGACTGGTTAAAACGCTTGATGTCCAGTTCCCTGCGATAGCGCATGAAGAAAGAGATCCAGACCACATACAGTGTGTTGCCTATAATGAATATCGTCATCACCAGTACATTGTAATATGCAAGGATAGCAAGGAAAACCACAAAGTTGATAAGAGAGAACACTATGCGCATGCTGTTCGAGAGCAGAAAATTCTTTATGCGCCCGTGGTCACCAATGCGCTGCAGTATGTCGCCGGTCATGCGCGAGTCGAAGAACTGCAGCGGCATTGCTGTCAGCTTTATAAGGAAGTCGGCTATAAGCTGGATATCAATGCGCGAGTTCATGTGGAGCATTATCCATGAGCGGATATAATCAATGCTCAATGTGGCTATAAAGAACCCCAATTGCGCCAGAAGTATTAACGTGATGACATTCAAGTTTCGGCCGTTGATGCCCTGGTCTACCATAGCCTGAGAGAGGAACGGCAGCACCATCTGTATCATGCTGCCCACAAGCATGGCCAACAACAATTGTCCGATCATGCTGCGGTAAGGTGTGAAATAGCGGGCAAATGACAGCATGCTTCGGCTATTCTTCCGGTATTCGTCCTCAACCTTACCGAAGTTCTCGCCAGGTTCGAGCATCAATGCCACACCTGTATTGTCCTTGCCGGCATTAGGTCCTATCCAGCATCTTAAAAATTCCTCTTTTGTGTATGTCAGGCGTTGCGTAGCGGGGTCTGATATTCGTATCTTGTATTCACCGTTCCTGCATTTCTCTATGCCGTAACACACCAGAAAGTGGTTCTGGTTCCAATGCAATATGCACGGAAACATGCCTTCATCCGCCAACTGCTCAAAGGTAATCTTCATGCCCACGGTGTCAAAACCAATATGCCTTGCTCCCTCGCTTATGCCCAACATGTTGACGCCACAGCGAGAGATATGACAATGCTTCCGCAGCATCTCTGCCGAATAGCGCATACCATAGAACTTGGCAATCATACGGAGAGAGGTTGGACCACAATCTGAGGTGTTATTTTGCCTGTAATGTGGAAATTGTTTAGCCATGGTTAATGTTTTTTGGGATTTTTGTTCCAGTGATATACTAAATGCAACATCACATAATGCGGAATGGAGCGATACCATGTTTCGGTGCGTCCCGTTGCATTGACTTCATACTGTGTCTGTGACAGTTGATGAAGAATGTCGAAGGCTTCGATGCGGGCTATCAGTTTTCCTTTCATGAAAGGTTGGGAGACTGAGGCATTCATAACGAAGTCGTCTGTATTCAGGCCTATGCTTCCATAGCCTCGGCGACTATACATCATCCCATCTGCCGAGAGGGTGGTTTTCATATATGGTATCGTATAACGGGCTGAAAGACCATAATGGAAATCAAAAGCATCAAGTGTAGAGAAACCATACAATCTGCCTTCGCTATGCCGCCATTTTATGTTGCCTATCATACGGATGTTAAACGATTCCTTGTTATATTGTATATAAGCCTTATTTTGTAGGGTCAGTGTGTTCACAGCGTTTACATGACTTTCAGTCTCTCCATCGAGCATGGCATGGTCAATCCAATGGATGTAGTTCCCGTCAAAATTACTCTCCACTGTCCAATATTTATTTTTATCAAAAATGTAAACTACTCCAGCTCTTGCCTTGATATCGTAGGTGCCATGGGTGTTCTCCGGGCGATAAGTGTAGACACCTGTCAATGGATTGAAGCAGACGGACTGAGAAACTTCATTATGAATGTATCCACAACGTGCAAACAAATTGTAATGGAGTTTGGATTTGTGTATGTCACTATATTTTATTTGCAGGTAAGTTACGGATGTATAAGGTTTCAAGTCTGGATTACCAAGACGAACAACAAGAGGGGTTGCGTCGTCACGGAAATTTATTTGGTTTACAAGTGGAGTGTTGTGCTCATAATGACCTATACTTATGATTCCAGAGCGTGCTAAATCTTGTTTCACATAAAAGTTTATATCAATACATGGTTCAAATCTAATGGTGTTGCGTATAGCCAAAGTATCAAAAGTGTTGCGTTGATACCTCAAATCTTCACTCATGAGACTTGTCGTAAGATTAAGACGAAAAAAGTCTACCTGACTTTTCGAATTACCATTCATACCGACAAGCATCCGATGACGGGTAAATTGAAGCCTAACGTCACCTCCATGACTCTGCAACTTGCTTGTGTAAGAATTTTTATAATCCGTAATTGCCTGCAGCATATCCATTTGTGAGGGAAGCATAAGCGTATCGGGATGATATAGCCAGTCATGTATCTTATTCTGAGAGTATGATGGAGTTACTTCGACATACAAATTATTCATATTCTTTGTCAAACTATAGTATATTGGAGTCCGTAGGGTGTACTTGCGATTGGAGTAATCGTTAGAATTGTAAGTTTTTTCAGAATGTTGATTGACAAGATCTTCGACTAAGAAATGCCGAGCATTTTGGTTTTCATCAGACGTATAGTCGAAGTGAATCTTGAAATTAAAATATTGATTCCATTTGCAAATGTTATTTAACTTAGGCTGTATTTTTGCATAAAAATGTGCAGCCCATGTCTTGCCATCGCTGAAACCATTGGTGTGTGTACGTTTTGTAATACTATTCACAAACTGATTTGTCAGTATATGTGAGTTACCGCTATATGATTTATAGTCTAAGGAAACATCACTTTCCAACATTATACTTTGAGGCTTGATGTACTTGAAACAATTACTAAGTTTCAGTCTGTTTGCCTTTGCCAATGATGTCTCATGTGTTGTTTGTAGAGGATTATCCAAAACGAAAAGTTCGCTATACTTCGTCATCTCACCCTCGCTTCGTGTAGAGGTGAAATCCACATTCAGATTCTCCTGAACACTTTTGTCAGGCGACTGATAGTCCACTTCACCTGCTATGCTGTGAGTTGTTAGTAAAGAGTTAGGCATATTATTGGGTGTCCAATGGCTGGAAACTCCTAAATGCCTATTTTCGTTCACATTATTTGAGTTTGCTAACAACGTATAGCGTGTTCTTGGAGTGAAACCGAGCAGGAATGCACGTCCCAACCAACGTTCTTCCGTGCCACCAGCAACCTCAGCATTGGCAATATATCCTCTTTGGTGCTCAGGTTTCAAATTCACATCCATCACAAACTTTTTCTTTTCAACTTGGGCATTGATTGCGCGATTAAGTTCAGTGTCCTGTTCATATACTTTGATGTGTTTCACCGTATAGTAAGGCAAATTCTCTAACATGATTTTTGAGTTTCCGCGCATAAACGAGCGTGAGCCGAGTTGCAGCTCGTCAATCTTGCGACCATTTACGAATATCTCTCCTACTTCGTTCATAGTCACACCGGGCATCTGACGAATAAGATCGTCGAGCATTGAGCCGTCGGGCAATTTGAAAGCTGTTGCATCATATACGAGCGTGTCACCCCTATGATACATCTTCACTTTTGTTGCCCTCACCACAACCTCTTTTAAATTCACTTGCCTAATCCTACGCAACTCAAGTGGATTGTCCATCATCCAAATACCATCATTGTTCTCATCTATAGAAAGAGTGAGATACCCATCCTCATACCCATCAAGTCGTGCTCGAATCAGATATTCACAGGTCTCTTTCTTTGGACGGAAACAGAATTCTGCTTCACTCACCGTTCCGTCTTTCCTGTGCTTTTCTCGAATGGGAATAGAATCAATGACCACTGTACTGTCAGAAGCAAGAAGCAATGACACTTTTGCTTTTGGAAGCGGATTCTTTAAAAATGCGTCTTGTATGTTTCCAAATACCAGACTTTGTGAAAATGCATTCGATTCAAAGACAGCTAAAAGTAGAAAAATGGTTATTCTTTTAATATATTTATTCATTATATTAAATAACTGTTCATTATTAATTTAACCAAAATCGGTCATTAGAGTTCATCGTAGTTTTGGAGTTTATATCTGTCAGATTGCGACCGTGTCGTCGAAGGCATAGCGGGCTATGTCAAGACGATACGGGAAGCAATATGGCAGATATAAAGCCAAAACTGATAAAAAGACAAACCAAAAATTAAAATAAAATCCATTTGTCGTTCTAATGACCGATTTGGGTTTAATGTTAAGCGACTTGACGATATTTGACATTGACCTCGTGTCCCACAGAATTCAAAGTTCTATTCGTGGAATAGAAAACTTGGTCTGCTGTGATATGGCATGGCAACGCATACGAAAACAAAACATTCAAGAACACCGCAAAGGGTGTGCGTGAGTTTATTCAGTCTCTTCCTGCGACAGGCTGCCACTTCGTGATAGAAGCGACAGGCAATTACAGCATGCGGCTTTCATATCTACTTGACAAGACAGACATAACATAATTAAATAATCCTTCGCTAAAAATAGATATAAATAAAATCACTATTGTAAAATGGGATGTGTCAGTATAAAGATCTATCATAGCGAAGGATTTCTAAATTAAAATATTAAACGAACTTGGTAGTTCTCAATCTATTAAACGGTTTAATACTCTGCATAACAGAAATATGAAACACTAGAAGATGAGGAGGTACCATCTGATGAATAATAGGTTTCAACTTTGCATGTACCACTATAGGTGTTTCCGTTAACTGTTGTAACACATTTTTGCCCAAGAGTATTACTATTACATGAGGCTACGAGAGGTTCACCTCCATTTAATTTTACCATCTCTTCAGATGAGAGGAAGTGAGTTTGATTCAGATTGATTTTTTTAATCTTTCTCATTATCTTTATTGTTTTTAATGTGATGCACTATTACATTCGAATAGCTAATTCGTTGCCAATGGTTCGTGCTTGCCATTGTTATCTTGCAAGATATTTTTCTCTATTATATCAATGAATGTCGCCAGTCATACGTGAGTCGAAGAACTGCAACGGCATGGCTGTCAGCTTTATCAGGAAGTCCGCTATCATCTGGATGTCTATGCGGGAGTTCATGTGGAGCATTATTCACGAGCGGATATATTCAATGCGTCAACAGCATTTCTGTCGAATAGTTCGTGCCATAGAATTTAGCAACCATATGCAGAGAGGTTGGACCACAGTCTGAGGTATTGTGTTGCCTGTAATGAGGAAAACGTTTTAAATGATTCATGTCTGTTTTTTTACTTTCTCTTCGGATTTTTGTTCCAGTGATACGCCAGATGCGCCATGACGTAGTGCGGCAGGGAATGGTGCCATGTCTCCGTACGCCCTTGTGCATTCACTATATAGCTCACGTTACTCAGCTGATGCAGCAGGTCATACCCTTCGATTTGGGCGATAAATCTGCCATTGAAGAATGACTTGGAAATTGTGGCATTCCAAACTATGTCGTTACTGTTCAACAGGTGATCTTCGTAGCCGCGTCGGGAATACATCTTCAGATTAGTAGACAGCTTTATTTCCCAAGGCAAGCTGTAACGACAGCTCAGACCGTAGCTGTAGTTCCATGCGCTCACGTCGTATTCGTCGTCGCCATCCCGGCTCACCTTGTCCCATGCGATGTTTCCAGTGAGAGCTATGAAGAGCTTGCCTTTCTGGTACTCCATGTTCAGGTCTTGTTCCGTGAGGCAGTTGTTCACCTTGTTTAGTATGCTGTTGGTGTAGCCTTCGAGCATGGCAAGGTCTGCATTTCGGAAGTAGTTGAAGCGGGTGGTAGAGTTGACGAACAGCCTCTTTTGCCTGTCTATCGCCTTTCTGATATTAAGTTGGGTCTGGCTGTTCCAGTTGCCATTGACATTTTCTGGCTTATATGTATAGACACCCGTACCAGCATCGTAGGCAACACTTTCGGCAATGAGCCGGTTCATGACGTTTACGCTTTGCATTAAGGATATATTTTGCGAATAATCGTTCAGGCTCCTTGTTATGCTAAGCCTTATGGCATGTTTGTCTGAGGGCTTCAGGCCTGAGTTGCCGAGTTCCTTTCTTAGCGGGTCTGAAGTGTCGCTATATCCTATTGTCTTAATGATGTCGGGAACATCGCGTCTCAATGTATAGTTCGCAGTCCATGACCACTTCCCCTTGGTCCTGTAAAAATGCAGATTAGGCTCTATCAAGAGATAGTTCCTGCTTACATCCGCGTCTATCTCTCCACGTTGGTAGTATTCCCTTTCATTAAGGTGTGAGATTTTCACCTCCAGTGATACTATCATTTGATCCAAGCCCTGCCCTTTGAGATATGCCATATAGGGTATAGCTTCATGCTTACGGGCATAATGACGGCTGGTATAGCTGTTGGCAAAGTCCTGCTGCCGCTTGAAATCAGTGACCGATGGGAGCTCACTGATATCCCAGCTGGCCTTAAAGAGATTGCTCCGCGTAGAATTATAACTCTGTTGGTAATGATAGCTTGAGCCGAAATGGAATCCAGATAGCAGATGGAACCGATAGGCTCCGCCAATGGCATAGCGGTATCTGCGCTCATTATGCTCACGGTATTGGTCGCGTCTCTCCTGCCGTATCGGTGACTGGTAGAAACTCAGCCTGTAGAGATTGGTGTTGTCACGGTTGGTGTTGCCCACTGAGCCGTCAAAATCCAAGGCGTAGTCATCACCCCACTTTGTGTATTTTTGCCAGTTCACTTTCTGGCCCAGCGTCCATTCCGTACCGTTCGTTTCCATTTGGTTGCTCATGCTGTTGGTCGCTATTCTACTTATAGCCGAGGACGTGCTTGCCTGCAGTAATGAGTCCAGTATGACGGTCGTAGTGCCAAATGATGACGGCGATGCAGCAAACTGGGCTGAGCGTCGCATGGCCGTTCCGTCGTTTCTGTGGTGGTTCCACTCAGAATTCAGAGTCAAGGCTCCTACCTGAAACTTATTTCTTAAGTCTATCTGTTTGTTGCGTCCTGCCGTGAAGTCATGCTTCCTGCCAAACGCTGTGCCTGAGGCAAGATAACTTTCCGTGGCACTGCGCATTTCGTCTTCGCTTTTATCCCATCTGACAGTTCCCTCTGCATGCTCGTTGAACCTGCCGTCCTTGTCATCCACCTCCACGTCTATGCCAATGCGCCTGGTGGTAAGCTCGCCCGTCTGGGTTGTAGCCGTCCAATTGCCACCATTGCTTGGCTTATTTGTCTGGTTTACATTGTTTGCGTTGCCGAAAACGCACAAGCGGGAGTTGTTGGTGAAGCGGAGGTTGAAGGTGCGGGCCAGCCAGCGGTCGCTTGTTCCGCCGGCAAGCTCGGCATTGCCAACCAGACCTGTCTGATAGTCGCGCTTCAGCGTCACATCCATCACATAGTCTTTTTGCAGGGTGCTGGCATGTTTCTCCTCGTCCTCTTTCTCGTAGAATTGCAGTTTCTGAACCACATAATAGGGCAGGTTGTCGAGCATGACGCTGTTGTCACCTCTGAAGAATTCCTTTCCGTTGAGCAACAGGTAGTCCACCCGCCTGCCGTTCATCAGAATTTCCCCGCCAGGCTTCAGCTCGCAGCCGGGAATGCTGCCAACGAGTCCGCTGAGCATGGAGCCTTCCGGAATGTTGAAAGCATTAGCATTCACCTCTATGGTATCCCCCTTGTAGGCTATCTTAACTATTGAGGCCGTAACAACGACCTCGTCGAGAACGAACCGTCTTTTCATAAGCAGGGTGGAAAGTTCCAAATACCTGTTGCGATGCAGATTCCTCAACTCTACACTCATCTCCCCCGTTTCGTAGTCAGGGTGTTCCACTCTTACAATGTATTTGCGTGGAGTCCGTTCCAGTTCCCTATCCCAATAGCCGTTACTCCCTCTTGTTCTCATTGTGTCAATAACCGTGCGTGTCTCATCCAACAGAGTCACCTTGGCGTTTGGGATTCCAGCTTTTGTGAAACTGTCCTTCACATACTGATACACCGAGATGGTCTTAACCGTTTGGGCATCGGTAAATGTGGCTTTGAGGCCGAACAGCATAATTACGATACAGGCGAAACGTAACATATAGGTCTGATTAATAAAGTTGTTCGTTTATATGAATTTTAAGTCTGGTCTATTTGAAAATAGACCAGACATACTTTTTAGAGCAGTGAATCATGCGTAATTTCCATCGGAACTGTGGCATGTACAGGTACTAAGAGCTGAACTCCAACCACAGTATGGGCTTCCCGGACTAGTACAGTATCCACTACAAGTTTTTTTGTTTCTGTCATCAGTACTACAAAAATGCGAGTCGGTACGCCCACAAATAGCCTTCATTTCTACGTTTCCTATAGGCTTTATACCATTATGAATAACAAATCTTTTTAACTTTTTCATTTTCTGACATGTTATGTAAAACTATGCACTGCCTTTTCAGCAGATAGCTGGTCTGCTCCCAATGGCGTAGTGCTTCGGCCATTGATATCTTGCAAGATATTTTTCTCTCTAATATAAACATTGGTTATCATAGCTAAATCTTCCAAATCGTATTCATCTGGAAGTATATGACCATTTACCAATACCGTAGGAGTGGCAACCAAGGAAGTCTTCTTTCGCCATGCAGCATGCTTCTTCATTTCCTCTTCTATCTCATGAGTATGTATGGATTCAAAATTCTGCTTTACTATCCTCTCATAATCATATTTTTCTTTCGTGTACCATAGCGCAAACCTGCGAAGAGCTTCTTTCCCTGTATTATTAAAATAGCAGGATATAAGATACCTGCTGCTGTCCTCCAGTTGCTTATTAAATGACGAAAAGACATATTGCACGCAAATCTCCTTATCTTCCGTACCCAATAGCTCTTCAACGCGCTTGTGCATTCGTGCACATGGATTACAGTGAGGATTGCTCAATATCGTCACAAGCATCTTTGCATTAGGATTGCCAAAGATTATAGCCGAATCGTCAAGACAGGTTTCGTAATATTCGCTTTTTTCGATGAGTGTCTTGGCAACATCACTATCGGCTTTCATGGCACGGTATTGCTGTACAGCAAGTAGTAGATGCTCCAGTTGTTGCAGATACAACAGCAGCTTCTGAGAATACATCTTCTGAAAATGTAGCTACAGAGACTCCTGCTGACACTGCCAGCGCAACCACAGAGACTGTGGAAGCTCCTGCAGATAGCGCAGTTGCACAGTAATTGTAATTGGTAAGGTTTGGGGATAACAGAATGCTCCTTCGGTCGCTTTGTCAAACGACTGGAGGAGCTATTTTTGGCTAAATATTAGTTAAGCCATGAGCAATCAACCTAAATAAATCTGAATAGTTGCTCTCAATGTCAAGATGTCAGAAAATAGTTAAACTTTATTTTTTACATTGCTTTAGATAGTTAGCAACATCATACTTTATATTTTCGACTTTAGTATTTATAACTTTGGGGGTAAATAAAGTTATTTTGTTCGCCATATCTATAGCCTTATAGGTATTATTTAAATCTCTATATACGCAAAATTCTCTATATAAAGGCACTATTCTACTTGTAATCATATTATGAGCCAACCTATACCAATATAAACTTTCTTCATAGTTATCTAGTTTCTCACAAATACTTCCAATATAGAGACATACTTCATAATCATTAAAAACGTCAAAACACTTTTTTGCCATTTCGTAGGCTTTTTCATAGTTACCAATTCTGTATAAAACGGCAGAGTAATTGAATAGGAAATATGGTGATTTGTTTTTTTCTAAATATAAAGTCTTATATTCTTTCAAATCCTTTGTACTTACAGCAAAAAATGTTTTTTGCGCTAAATGCCACCATTTATAATCAGAGTGTAATTCTTTTATTGTACAAATCAATATTATGAAAGAAAATATAGACGAAATTATACATATAGGTAATCTTAACTTCTTAGTCAGTTTTATTGTTGGAACTATAGAGTATGCAATAACTATCCAAGTAAAAGGAAAGTGTAATGAGTACGAGAACATAGAGTATATCAAAACAACCACAAAACATGTAGTAGCTTCACCATCATCTTGTAGTTTTCTTAATTTATAATATATCACGGAAATGACAACGCAAAGACAGCATAATCCAAACACACCCCAATCTACACCAACTTGCAAAAATTCACACATTGGATGGTGAATATTATCTACCAAATTAGCATATGGTGTATTCTTATTGTTTGAAAGATAATCAGCTTGGAAAGACATATATTTTTTTTCAAATCCTTTGTATCCCCACCCTGTTAAAGGATATTTATTTATCATTTCTACAGTTCTCTCATAAATAAAAAATCTACCTTTAGAAGAGTCTGTCTTCATAAGAAATGTTACAGCAAAAAAGGAAATCAACGATAATAAATATGTCGCAATGCATTTAGCCCTTATAAAAAAAAGTGCGGTAACTATTATGCAAATTATGCCTAAGCGAGATTTTATAAGAAGTAATACTATTAATGTTATAGCCTTAAATACGAAAAATGCCTTTTGACTATTTTTATCGTAGCTTAAAACCTTTCTCATTCCTACAGGTATTGATACTGCAAGACATGCTGCAAGCCCTGATTTGTTATCAAATGAGCCTGCGCAAAAAATATTTTCTTTTGGTATGATATATAGAGTTTGCAATAAGAATAGGACAGATTGTAAGAAACAAGCCATGACAATCCAATAGCTAATCGATTTCAGAAAATCATGTTGCAAAACACGAATCTTCATCAAATAGGCTATAGAGATATCAATTAACAATACGCAAAGACCTATTATAAATATATACCATCTTGGCATATTACTGTCACTAATACACAAATTGATTTTTAAAAATATAGATCCAAAGATTGTCAATATACAGATTATAGATGTCAAAAATCTCACAACTCTGAATTTAATCATTTCGCATAATGAATAAACTTACCATTTTTTGTTATGCCCTCAATTTTGATGTAAA
>ERZ773202.850-NODE-850-length-24033-cov-58.028318_pt1 | contig 24033 bp, 20 predicted proteins | sample MGYA00580998_ERZ773202 | MGnify/ENA primary metagenome ERZ773202 (study PRJEB29015, sample SAMEA2737803) | human gut metagenome | biome: human gut; feature: human-associated habitat; material: faeces | place: China | collected 2012 ...
TTCAGGGTTCAGGGTTCAGGGTTCAGGGTTCAGGGTTCAGGGTTCAGGGTTCAGGAGGCGGCTTCGCCGCCTTTTTTATTGGGGCGATGCCCGAAAGTGGCATTTAGTCACCAGTCACTAGTCACTAGCCACCAGTCACTAGTCACTAGTCACTAGTCACTAGTCACCTGTCACCAGTCACTGTTTCAACACCACATCATATTTCTCCGTCAGATGATCGGGATGATAGCCCATCTTGGCTTCGCGAAGGCCCGGGAGACCGAGGTCCTCTTCGCGGTTCACGAATTCGGTGTCCGCAAATTCATGCATGAGGAAATCACGGTTGATCGCCTGATAGAGACCGCGGATCTCCGGATTTGCTTTTTCGAAAATGATATGCGCCATTTTTTCATTGATGCTATCGCCATTCGTGAAGGCCTCGACCTTGCCGTAGATACGAATAACCGCACCTTTCACGCCGAGCGCATCCCAGTTGTCAAAGCAGCGCTTGATCGCCTGCTCCTCTTCCTCGATGTCTCCGTGACGGAGGAACCAGTCGTGGATCCCCGCCTTTGCATCCTCCAGATTCTCCTTTGTGATAGCCTCGTACTGATAGTCTGCGTACTGGCGAAGGAATCCGTTCAGATGGTTCTTCTTCATGCGGAGCTTCTTGCCCGGCAAACGGATCATATCCTCCGTCCTGTAGATGTACTCTTCGTTGTCCCTGTCTTCGATGAAATCATATTTGCCCGGCACGAGACGTTCGATCTGCTCTGTCACCCAGGAAGAGGCGGACTTCAAGCGGAAAGGCAGTCCCAGCTTGTCGTACTCCTCATGGATGAGGGCAAGCCCGTGTACGAAATTTTCCTCCTCCTTAGCAAACGGCGGCATAAAGAAGGTATCCTTCCCTGTCCCTGCGCGGACGAAAAGTATGCCGTCCTGCTCCGCCCAGGACCTCTGATACGCATCCTGCCACAGGAAAAGTGTATTGAAGGTGCAGTCGATCTGCTCGTAATGATGCACAGCAAAGTAGCTGTCGATCCGCGCTTTGTCTTCTATGCGAAAGGGTTTGAATTCCATGGTAATATCTATGCTCCTTGTGAGGCGATCTGTGACCGGTCGCCGGTCATGGCACTCTTATATTCAAAAAATTAAATAACCTGTTTCTATTTTACCACAGCCTGCAAGGGGATGGTTCAAGAGCAGCCCATGGGCGTGCTGCTCTTTCATCTCGGGTGAAAGTCTCACTTGAATAAGGAATGATGGTGCGACGCGAAAAACCAGAAGCGCCGCGAAATTTTGATAGTGCTTTGCACCGTCGTCATCCCGAGCGCAGCCGAGGGATCTTTATTGCACTGCCGCAATATGCACGCATCCCTCGTTGATCGGTCTGCCAGGAAGATTTCTCGCTTCGCTCGAAATGACGATACGGGAGTCTGCTGTCTCCTAGTCACTCGAAGCTACTCATCCCTACGTTCGAACCCGCTTGATGAGACGGCCACCCCTCGAAGTTCCCCCATTTCCAACCCTTCGTCCTTATGCTATAATATAATCAATATGATACAGTACGGGTATCAGCGTCTGATTTCCGCACAAGTCGAGGTTTCTGCAAGCGATTGTCAGAAACTTTTCTTTCCCTGTAAGGCGGACCGAGGTACCGGCCGCTTATCCAAGGAGGATGTGATGAAGCAGAAGAGATCCCCCTGCCCGGGACGCTTCTCTTCGCCGATCAAGGATCACCCACAGGGGAAAGCTGTAGTCCAAGAAAAGGAGGATACCATGGCAGGGATAGATCAATTTCGCGGAGCGCTTCTCGGAGGAGCCTGCGGTGATGCGTTAGGTTATCCGCTGCAAAGTTTTTCCGTCAGTCGTATCCAGCGCCGCTTCGGGCCCTTCGGGCTGCGCACGCTGGTGCGGGACGCGAAGAACGGGAAACTAGCGCCTGTGTCAGACAACACCCAGATGGTACTGGCAACGATCGATGGGATCTTATGGGCAGATGCCAAGAAGCTGGAGATCTTGGAAGGGGTGTACCGCGGATACATGCGCTGGTTTTACAGCCAGACGGGCGAAGAACCGCGCCGCGGACAGAAGACATGGATGCGCCGCCAGCCGCATGAAAGAGAATTCTGCCTCGTCCGAGAAAAATTCATGCACGCCCGCCGCAATCCGGAGGAAGGGCTGCTCTCCGCCTTCTCAAAAGACGGCCGCGGCTCGACGAAGCTCAAGGTGAATGACAGCAAGGGCAGCGCCGCTCTCATGCGAGCCGTCCCTGTGGGTCTCCTTTTTGCCGGTGATGAGAAGCTCGCTTTCGACACTGCGGTGAAGCTCGCTGCGCTCTCTCATTCCAATCCGACAGCCTACTACAGCGCCGGCGCTCTGGCCGCGCTCATTTCCTGTCTCACCTATGGCCTGACGCTGCCGAAGTCTCTGGAGCGTGTGACCGTCCTCCTCTCGAAGCAGCACAAGACGACAGGCATCATCGGTCTCCTCACCGCTGCGGTCGAACAGGCGAATGCCCGCCCCGCCGGAAAGAGCGGCACATGGGACCACATCGACAGCATCGCCTCCCTGGGAAGCGGCGCGAATGCCGATGAAGCCCTCGCCATCGCCATCTACTCCGTCCTCGCGCTCGATGATCCGCTCGATGCACTCATCACCGCTGCCAACCATGGCGGCAAGAGCAATACCACGGCCGCCGTGACAGGAGCCATCGAAGGCGTCCGCTTCGGCACCGCCTTCATGCCTGACTATTGGGCCGATATCCTGGAGGGACAGAATGTCATCTCCTTCATGTCCGACAAGCTCTTCTATGTGTATCAGAAATATAATCCATAAAAAAAGCCGCCTGCGGGCGGCTTTTTTAGTGAACGGAAGAGGCTCTCTTCATGTCATTTCAGGGCGAAGCGTCTTTCCCGTGAGGCCCACCTGCTCACTTCTGCAACGTTGTGAGCAGCTCCGCTCTTGTACGCACCTTGAATTTTGTGAGCAGTTCACTCACATGGTAGCGGACGGTGCGGGGCGAGATGGAGAGCGCTTCGGCAATGGCCTTATATGTTTTTCCTTGAGAGAGAAGCTCTAAGATGAGCTTCTGCCGGGGCGAAAGGTCGGGATAGCGAGAAAGCGTCCGTTCGGAGAGCACCTGCTGGACATACTCATAGTTTGAGCGGCCTTGCGAGTGGGGAAACCGTTTCTTGTCAGGCATCATGCTCCACGGATTTGATACATGAATATGCACGATACGAAGCGCATCCTCCTCGATATGAAAGATCATGGTGCTGCGCTGGTTCTCCGAGAGAAGAAGCCCGGTCTCCTTTTTCGTCGAAAGAGGAATGACAGAAAGAACCAAAAGGACGGTGTCGCTCACCCACTGCACGCGGTAGCGGCCTTTTCCCACACCGATCAGCGGGACCTCCTGCAGATCGCGCTGGCGTGAGAAAGCAGTGATGGCGTCTTTCTTGCTCAGATAGTTCTCGCCTTCTACGGCGCCGATCCAGCTGAAGCTTTCCTGTGACAGGTAAGCCATCCAGATCCTTGGGATGGATGGTCTTTTTCATAGAATCCGCGATGCAACATCTCACTGATGCGTATCGCTTCCTTTTCCCAGTACTTCCTCTTTGTCTCCTCCATAACGCTCCCCCTTAATGTCCGTATTATAGCATAAAAGAAAAATGACTGTAAGCTATCGGGCTGCTGTCATTGGATGGGGTTTGGAAGGCCATAACGGCGGACATGCATCGCACCGTCTCCGCGGCTATGACCATCTGTGCTATAATAAAACCAGCTAAAACCATTTACAAAAGGAGCGATATCATGGCTTTTAAAGAAATCAAAGCAGAAGAACTGACTTGGAATCCATTCACACAGATCGGCAAGGGCTGGTTCCTGGTGACGGCAGGGGATGAAAAGGCATCGAATACCATGACCGTCAGCTGGGGCGGCCTTGGCGTATGGTGGGGCAAGGACGCAGCGACCATCTATATCCGGCAGAACCGCTGCACGAAGGAATTCATCGATGCGAAGGAGACCTTCACCATCTCATCGCTCCCGGAAAGCTATAAGAAAGAGCTGGGATATATGGGCTCCCACTCGGGTCACGATGGTGACAAGTGGGAAGCATGCGGTCTCCATCCCTATCCCGTGGACGGCACCTGCGGCGTAGCGGAAGCGGATGTGATCCTCGTGTGCAGGAAAATGCTTCAGACAAAGCTCGACGACAAGACCTTTCTCGACCCGTCTATGGAAAAGCGCTGGTACGATGGAAAGGAAGCAGGAAATTTCCATACCATGTACATCGGTGCGATCGAAAAGGTACTGGTGAAAGAATAAAAAAGGAGCTGTGAAGAAATGAATCCTCATTTCTTCACAGCCCCTTTTTACTTTGCTTTCATTTGGTTCAGGGTTCAAGGTTCAAGGTTCAGGGTTCAAGGTTCAGGGTTCAGGTGGCGGCTTCGCCGCCTTTTTAGACGGTGGTATCCTCGTATCGCAGCCTTCCCCTCTAGGGGAAGGTGCCCCGCATGGGCGAATAGGGCACTGGCGGTATGAAAGAGGATGATGAAAGCGGAAAGGGGCGCGATACATGTGGAGAAAGCGTGAGTCATAGGCCGCGAACGAAAAAGATTTCTCGCTTACGCTCGAAATGACGATACGAAACCATCTGATGTCTTCCAGTCTTCCAGTCTTCTAGTCACTAGTCACCAGTCACTAGCTACTAGTCATCCGACATGGCATCCATGATCCTCCACGCAAAAACCCGCTATCTCTCAAGATAGCGGGTTTTTGCGTGGAGCCGTGAACTCTCAATTCGTCGGCTTATCCGTTCCTTCCTGCGGCTTCGCCGGTGTTTTGCCGGTGATGCGGTCGAGGAGCTTGCTGCCGGCGGATTTCTTTTCCTTATCCTTCTTCTCTTTTTCTGCCTTGGCTTTGTCTTCTGCTTCCTTCTTCGCCTGTGCCTCGCGGGCTTTTGCCATTTCAGCACGTACAGAATCCGGAATATCGAAAGACTTCGACTTGTACTGTCCGAGAGCCACGCTCATGAAGTCGCGCCAGATGGCTGCCGGGATCGTACCGCCGGTGTAGCCGGCATTGGTCGAGGTATCGTCGCCGATCCAGACTGCGGTGACGAGCTCCGGCGTGTAGCCGACGAACCAGGCATCGTGCTCATCATCAGTGGTCCCTGTCTTGCCGGCTGCGGTGCGTCCGATAGAGGCGTTGCCGCCGGTGCCTCTGGAAACGACCTCTTCCAGAATACTGGTCAGACGATACACCGCATTTTCACTCACGACCTGCTTGCCGGGAGCGGCCTGCGAATGGTCCTCGAGCACATTGCCATTGCGATCGACGACCTTCAGGATCGCCGTCGGTTCGACGAGCTTGCCGCCATTCGCAAAGACGCTATACGCCTTCGCCATATCGATCAGGGAGACGCCATTGGTCAGGCCGCCGATGGAGGCCGCGAGGTTGTTATCATTCGCCTTGCCGTCCTTCACGAGGGTGGAAATGCCGCAGGCCTCCGCAGTAGCGAGGATCTTCGACATGCCGACCTTGTCTGCGAGGTCAATGGTCGGGATATTCATGGAATGTACGAGCGCTTCTTCGAGCGTCACCTTGCCGCCCGAGGTGCCGCCGTAGTTCTTCGGCGTCCAGCCGCCCGCATAGGTCTTTTTCTCATTGCTGATGGTATCGTAAGGGCTGTACTTGTTTTCAAACGCCGTCAGATACACGAACGGCTTGAAGGCCGAGCCCGGCTGACGGACCATCTGTGTCGCGCGGTTGAACTGGTCTTCGCCGCGTCCGCCGACCATGGCTTTGACATGGCCCGTACCTGTCTCGATGGTGACGAGCGCTCCCTGCGGCTGGGTGAGGCCCTTGCTGTTCTTATTCCCTTTCGGCAGCTCGGCGGCGAGTGCCTTCTCCGCTTCCTTCTGCATGTCGAGATTCAGCGTGGTGTAGACCTGCAGTCCTTCTTTGTAGATCGCATCCGAGTCATACTTATCGCTGATGGACTGGATGACATAGTTGATGAAATACTGCGCAGTCCCCGCGCCGGATTTTCCTTTGTCCTGCTTGGCCAGATGCACATCGGCCGCTTTCGCCGCCTGTGCGTCCGCTGCGGAAATGTAGCCGTACTTCGCCATCTGATCGAGTACGATGCCCTGACGGTACTTGGCTGCTTCCAGACTGCGGAAAGGCGAGTAATAGTTCGGACTGTTCGGAAGGCCTGCCAGCATCGCACACTGCGAGAGCGAGAGATCCTTCACATCCTTCCCGAAATACACATGCGCCGCGGTCTGGATGCCATAGCAGCCCTGACCGAAATAGATCTGGTTCATGTACATTTCCAGGATCTGCTTCTTGGTGTACTTGTTTTCGATCTCAAAAGCCAGCACCACTTCGAGCAGCTTTCTTTTCAGCGTCTGCTCCTGCGTGAGGAAGGCATTGCGCGCGAGCTGCTGGGTGATGGTCGAACCACCCTGCCCTGTCGCATTGCCGCTCGTCAGATTCGCAAAGACTGCACGCAGGATGCCGCGCGGATCGACGCCATGATGCTCATAGAAACGCACATCCTCGGCCGCGACGAATGCATTCTGCAGATTCTGCGGCACCTGAGAAATCGGCACCGGGATGCGGTTCTCTTCCGCATGGACGGTCGTGATGAGCCGTCCCTTGTCATCATAGATGCGCGAGGACGCATTTGGCGTGATGTTTCCTGCCACGTCCGGCAGATGGCTCGAGACAGACACAAAAAATCCGGCCGCCGCGCCCGCAGCTGCGATGAAGCAGATCACAAAGAGAAAGACCAGCACTTTCTTGAAAGTGGATCGCTTCTTCGGCTGCTCCCTGCGAATATCTGAATTCTTCATAGATCGCTCCTGTGATCGAAAATGTAAATCGCGTTCTTCCTATTCCATCCAAAAACGCAATGGGCATACAAGTACTTATATTATAGCACAGGTTGGGAATGAGAAACAGAAACAGGGTTTAATGGTTCAGGGTTCAGGGTTGTGGCGGGGCTTCGCCGCGAATATTTATGGGGCGATGCCCGAAGGTCTTATAAGATGACGCGATTCTCGCATCGTCAGCCTTCCTCTCGAGGGGAAGGTGCCCCGCAGGGGCGGATAGGGCACTGGCGGTATGAAAGAGCGCGGGAACAAGTCACAAGTCCCTATTTCACACATCCTTCGTTGATCGGTCTGCAAGGAAGATTTCTCGCTTCGCTCGAAATGACGATACGAGAGAGTCTAACGCCTCCTAGTCTCCTAGCCACTAGTCACTAGTCACCAGTCACTTGAGATTTCTAATCCCTAATCCCTAGTCACTAGCCACCAATCCCCAGCATCAAAAAAATCCGCTCCCCTCGGAGCGGATCTTCTCATTCCAGTATGAAATTGTGCTTCTCATCCAGATGCCCCGTGAGGCGAAAAAGCGCCGGCGCATCACTCGCATCGATATAGATATATTTCCCTCTCTTGAGGCCGGGCGCCTTTCCGAAGGTGGTGGTGAATCGCTTCCAGTTCGGCGACCACTCCGTGCGGATGCCGGCGGCCTTCGCGATGGCCATCACAGGAAGATACACGTGTCCGTCCTTGCCATAGGCGTGGACATCGAGCAGTTCTCCTTTGAGATACAGGTCATAGACCTTTGCCACATAGCGAGGCTGTCCGTCCGAACTGTCGATCGCCTGCTGGATGCTCGCGTCATCGGCAAGACCGCCCGCCCCCAGCTCCGCCAGCTTCTTTCTGACATCAGAGATCTCGAGCGGCTCTCGCCCATAGCCGTCAGGGTATACGTAGTAAACGACGGTTTTGTCCGGATCCATCTCTGCCACGACACGTTCATACTTGATGTCGACAGGGATCCCCTTCACGATGTGATCGAAGAGGTCTTCGACATCCTTCTCGTACATACGAACGCAGCCATGGGATGCGTAGCCGCCGATGGAGGACGGCACATTCGTCCCATGGATCCCATAATTACCGCCGATCCCGATCCAGCGGTAGCCGAGCGGACAGTCCGGCCCCGACGGCACCTCGGTCTTCGGATCATCCGGATCGACCCAGGTCGGATTGATCTCCATATCGACCACCTTGCGCCGCCCGATCGGTGTCGGAGAATCCGGCTTGCCCGGCGCGACAGGATACATGCGGATGCCGACGTCCCCCTGATACAGGGTGAGAAGGCGGCTCGCCAGATTGATCTCGATCCGCTTGTCCTCGAAAGCCGGTTTCTTCAGCGTGTCTTCCGCTTTTCCCTGCGTCGCTTCCGCCTGAGCAGGGAGCTGGGCGCCCGCATTGTCCTTCGCAGCGGAAACCAAAGGCATGGCACTGGCGGCGTAGAGCGCCATGGTCATGAGTATTTTTTTCAACAAAGAAATCCCACCTTTGCATTGATTTCTCTTTATTATAACATGTTTAGCAGAGGGTTCAAGATTTGCCCGCAGGCCATGAGAAAGTGGTGTCCTCGTATCGTTACCTCGCGAGGGGATGAAAGAGAAATGGGGATACTCTTTCATGCGCTCCCCCTTTGAGAAGGGGCTGCTCAGCTGGGAGGAGTTCTTTGAAACCCAATCCCCAGTCACTAGCTACTAGTCACTAGTCCCCCAACTATCAGTCACCGATCCACCAGCGTCTCGGCTCGGTAGGTCTCTCCGCTTTCATGCGTGACTTCGCAGGAGAGACGGATGACGGCGGCTCCCTCTACTGCGGTCTCTTCCTGATGGAGATCTACGCGGTACGTTCTCCCATTCCTTACCATGTCTCCTTTTGAGATGGAAAGCGGCGTACCGAAGCGCACCGCCGCCTTCCCCTGCTCCAGCGCTTCCTGTACAATGAGCGCTTCATCGGTCGCGATCTCCATCCTGACCTCCCGGCGCATCGCCTGCGAAAGCGTCAGTGCGACGCTGCCGGCAAGGATCAGAATGACCGTGATCCCTGCGAGTACCCAGACCATGAGGAAGCCGCGATGTGTTTTCATTTTGCCTCCTTAGGGAAAGCAGCCAGGGATTAGGGATTGGGGATTAGGAGTGACTGGTGACTAGTGACTGGTAACTAAATACAACCTTCGAGCATCATCATGATTTATACTCCGCGGCGCCTCTATATTTTTATGCGCTGCACCACCATTTCGCATTTCTCATTTCTAATTTCTCATTCAAACGAGGCTTCAAACGCAATCAAAGGGCGGCACGCCCCACTGGCTACCCCTGAGCCTGATCCCCTTCTCACATCATATCCGGCGGCGGTTCCTGATTGGTGAGTTCATAGAAGAGCGTGAACTGGCCGGCGAAGAGGAGCTTCACCGTATCGACGGGGCCGTTACGGTTTTTGGCAAGGATGATCTCCGTCTCATTTTTCTGCGGATTGTCATCCTCCATGTCGCGGTCGTAGTATGCGGGACGGAAGAGGAAGGACACCATGTCCGCATCCTGCTCCAGAGAGCCGGATTCTCGCAGGTCAGAAAGGAGCGGTCGATGGTCCTGACGGGCCTCGACGCTTCGGGAAAGCTGCGAAAGAGCGATGACAGGGACATTCAGCTCACGCGCCAGACTCTTCAGCGATCGGGAGATCTCGGAGATCTCCTGCTGGCGGTTATCTCCGTTTCGGAGCGTATTCTTCGCCTGCATGAGCTGAAGATAGTCGATCATGATGATGTCGAGCCCCTGCTCCGCCTTGAGGCGGCGGCACTTGGAGCGGATCTCCGAGACGGAGACGCCCGGCGTATCATCGATGAAGAGCGGCGCATCCATGAGGACGCTGGCCGCAGAAGCGAGCTGGTCCCACTCCTTCTGCGTGGAGATCCGCCCGGTACGGAGCTTCGCGCTGTCGACGAGCGCGGTCGAGCAGAGCAGTCTTTGCACGAGCTGTTCGCGTGACATTTCCAGCGAGAAGAAGGCGACGTGCTTGTGCGCCGAGGAAATACTCATGTTCTTCGCGATATTCAGCACAAAAGCCGTCTTGCCCATGGATGGGCGCGCCGCCACGATGATGAAGTCGCCCTTCTGGAAGCCGCTCGTCAGCGCGTCAAGGGAAGGAAATCCGCTCGGAAGCCCAGTGATTGACTCCTTGTTCTTGAATTTCCGCGTGATCTCCTGCAGCTCATTCTGCACCGCCTCGCCGATCGAGGTGAAATCCGAACGGCGGTCATCCCGCGTCACGGCAAGGATCGTTTTCTCCGCATTGTCCGTGATATCCTCGACATCATCACGCTCCGAGTACGCCTCATCCGTGATGACGCCGGCTGCATCGATCAGCCGCCGGAGCTTCGCCTTGTTCGCGACGATGTCAGCGTGGCGGTCCACCATCTTCGTGGTGGCCACATTCGCCGGCAGATCATTGACATAGAGGACGCCCCCCACATCATCCAGACGCCCCATGCGCTTCAGCTCTTCCGTCACCGTCAGGATATCCGCCGGCTCGCCCTTATGTGCCAGATTCAGGATCGCCTGAAATACGATCGCATTCGCTTCGCGGTAGAAATCCGCGGCCGTCAGCTTGTCCTCGGCCGTCATGATCGCGTCCTTGTCGAGCAGCATCGCCCCCAGGACGGACTTTTCTGCGTCAATATTCTGCGGCGGAATGCGCGTCACGATCATCGTATCCGTGTCCGGCTTCTTCCCCCAGCCCTCTTTCTTCCAATTTCCCTTCGGTTTGCTCTCGTTCTCTGCCATGGTGTTCTCCTTTGCATCAATATTGGCTTTATTATACGGTTTCCCTAGCGAAGGAACAAGCGAACAGGTGTGAGTGGTGACTCATGACTGGTGACTAGTAGCTAGGGATTAGGAATTAGAAATCTCAAGTGACTAGTGACTGGTGACTGGGGTGACTAAATACCACCACCGGCATCGCCATTATTTTTACTCCGCGGCGCTTCTATATTTTTATGCGCCGCACCAGCACTCCTCACTCCTCACTCCTCACTCCTCACTCCTCACTCGAGAGCAGCGCTTCCAACCGTATTCAAGGGACGGCACGCCCCACGAGCTAACCCCTTTCCCTCATTTGATCCTCGTCACCCTGACACGCCCCGTGTACATAGCGATTGCGATCTCCTTCTCATGCTTTCCATCCTTCGTCCGGAGCCGCATGGTATACTTCCCATTTCCTTCCGAGCCCGCGAAACCATCCTTGCGGAAGACGACATAGAGCCTTCCCCCTGCACGGATATTGGCAGACAGCGTCCCCCGCGGCTGGATGAATTTCACCCCGCGCTTGGTGAGGTACGACACACGCCCCGCCTCCTCGTCGCAGTAGAAGGTGACCGACATCGCCGCCATGGTTATATCCTCATGACCGCTTTTCACCATCATCTGTGCCTCGCGGATCGCCGAAGCCACCTCCTCCGATGCAAGATCGAGCTCCCTCTCCTCCTGCCAGTCCCAGAGCATCGGCACCGCTGCCGCAGAGGCGAGCGCAAAGAGGAAAAGGACGAGCAGCAGCTCAGAGAGAAGAAAGCCCGAGCGATACGAGAAGGAAAGCCATTCCCACTGTTTCCTGCACCCCATACGCCAAAGCACCTCCGATCGCGAGGAAGGGCACGAAGCGGATCTCCGTCCTTCGCCCCAGCCGTCCCCGCAGAAGCAAAAACGCACACCATAAAAGGGCCGCCAGCGATGTCAGCCATAGAGAAAGAAGGCCATACATCGGAAGCAGCCAAAGCGAAGAGGCCGCGGCCAGAAACACATCCGCAAGCCCCAGAGATCGCTTAGAGATCAGATACAGCAGTCCATAGAGCGCCCCCATCCCCGCGCCCGTCAAAAGACAGAGGAGAAACGCCCCCCGGGAGAGCATCAGGAAAGCGCCGCACACCGAAAGAACGAGCGGCCAGCCATCCGACACATACCCCGTCCGTGCATCCTCCAGCGCCGGAAAGAGCAGGAAAAGCAGATAGACCCATCTCGCCCACGAGCCTCCCAGTGCAAGTATCACGCCAAAGGCAAGTCCCAGCGCCGCCACGACGCCCCATCCCCGCCGCCCCGCAAAGATCACGCCACTCGTCAGAAGGTCGAACATTCGCATAGGGAGCTCCTTTCGATGTTTAGTGACTTGTGACTAGTGACTAGTAGCTAGGGATTAGGGATTAGGGATTAGGGACTAAATGCCACCTTCGGGCATCGCCATTATTTTTACTTGCGGCGCTTCTATATTTTTATGCGCCGCGCCACCATTTCGCATTTCTCATTTCTAATTTCTCATTCAAGCGAAACTTTCAAATGGAATCAAAGGGCGAGCCGCTCCACGGGATATCCCTGAGCCCTCATTTCACTCATACCCTCTCTTCTTCCGATAATTCAGCGCCATATCTGCCACGCCGAGATATACCGTGAAGAGCTGCAGGAGAGGGATCCAGATCGAAATGATGACAATGAGCAGACGCAGCCGCTTCACCACCGGATAGATATGCGGCAGCCACCAGAGCGTCGCGATCCCCTGGATCCACAGCACGAAGTAGCACACCGCGCCCACATTATACGCAAGATCCTTCACCTGCTCAGTGAGCGGCATGTACTGCGTCCCTACAGACAGAAGAAGGAGCAGCAGTACCCAGCGCGGGAAATGCCAGCGCTCCAGCGGAGGAAACTGCGGAAAATCCGTCAGCCCCAGACGGCGGAAAACCACCTTCTCGATCTGCATCACCGCCCAGGCGAGCACCATCGGCGCCATCACCATCGCCGCCGGGATCATCTTTCGGATCGTTTTGATCATTTCCTCCGTCTGCTGATTCACCTGATCCAGCTGATCCCCGGACGCCATGAGCCCCGACATCTCCTTTGCCATCCCCTGCATCTGATCCAGCGTACTTCCATACACCTGATCCCAGGGCATCCCCATCATGACCACCGTCCCCAGAAGATTCAAAAGCATCGCGAAAAACATCACAGCCACGATCGTCCCAAAAGTCCGGAGCGCCGATGCGCGCTTCTGATAGCAGTACGCCATCGCGATCCCTGCGAAGCCGAACATCACCACCAGAAAGAACGCCGTCGTGATCCCGAAGAACGCCGAGTCCAGGATCATGATCCCCGACGTCGCGATCACCGCCCACTTCACACCCTCGCGGATCCCCATGTACGCGATCGGCAGCGGCAGCGAAAGCAGCGCCAGAAGAGAGATCCCCGGCACATAGAAGCCCACCATAGACAGCACCACGGCGAGCGCCGTACACATCCCCGCCAGGACGACCGCATTCGTGTCGCCCGCTTTGAACTGATTCATAACTACTCCTTCCAGAAATATAAATGTATATCGCCTTTTTATACCCATATTCTATCATACTTGAAGAAAGAATAGGAAAAGGGTTAAAGGTTCAGGGTTCAGGGTTCAGGGTTAGCTCACAGGGCGTACTGCCTATAGATTGAGCAAACGCCCATCAGGGAAGAAACGATCCCCAGGTTAGCTCACAGGGCGTACTGCCTATAGATTGAGCAAAAGAGGTTCAACGGGGTGGTGCGGCGCATTCCGTCATCCTGAGCGAATGCTATCCTCGCATCGTCAGCCTTCCCCTCTAGGGTAAGGTGCCCCGAAGGGGCGGATAGGGCACAGGCGGTATGAAAGACAGATGAGGAAAGTGGAGCGGTGGCGGCACATATGGGAAAACCGTGAGTCCCTCACCGCGAATGACAAAGATTTCTCGCTTCGCTCAAAATGACGATACGGGAGTCTCCTAGTCTCCTAGTCTCTTAGTCTCCTAGCCACACATTTTGCACCCGTAAAACCTGTTCCCCCTCAACCCGAGCCCGCTCCCCTTCGTATTTTCTCCCACCACATTTCCCAATTTCCTTCCCCCATGTGATATAATAGGAAAAGCGACTATGAACGGCTTTTATTTTTGACATACAATGCAAAAATATTTTTTTAAGAGCCGGCGACTGCCGGCTCCGACAACTGAATAGGAGGTTCTATCCATTTTGGCTAAAGCAAGATTACAGATCATTCCATTAGGAGGCCTTGGAGAAATCGGGAAGAACATGACTGTATTCCGTTACGGCGACGAAATTATCGTAATCGATGCAGGCATGGCATTCCCAGAAGAAGACATGCTCGGGATCGACATCGTCATCCCGGACTTTTCCTACCTCATCGAACACAAAGACGAGATCAAAGCCATCCTCATCACCCACGGACACGAAGATCACATCGGGTCCCTTTCCTACCTGCTTCGCGAAGTGAACGCCCCGGTCTACGCCACACGCCTCACCTGCGGCCTCATCGAAGGCAAACTCAAAGAAGCACACATCACAAACTACGACCTGCACACCGTCAAACCCGGTGACGAATTCAAAACAGGCCTTTTCAAATTCGGCTTCTTCCACGTCTGCCACTCCATACCGGACTCCTGCGGCATCTACCTGCGCACCCCGGTCGGCACCATCGTCCATACCGGCGACTTCAAATTCGACCACTCTCCGGTCGACGGCGAACTCACCGACATGTACAAGCTCGCCGAGCTCGGCCACAGAGGCGTCCTCTGCCTTCTCGCCGACTCCACGAACGCACAGAATCCCGGCTACACCCCTTCCGAAGCCATCGTATCCAAGTCCCTCATGAGCGCTTACGCCGATGCCAAAGGCCGCATCATCCTTGCCACCTTCGCATCGAACGTCTCCCGCATCCAGATGGCCGTCGACGCAGCAGTCGCTAACAAAAGAAAAGTCTGCGTCTTCGGCCGCTCCATGGTGAACGTCGTCGGCATCGCTCAAGAGCTCGGTTACCTCAAAGCCCCGGAAGGCACCTTCATCGAGCCGGAAGAGCTTGGTCACTACAGAGACGACCGCCTCTGCATCCTGACCACCGGCAGCCAAGGCGAACCGATGGCCGGCCTCTCCCGCATGGCCGACGGCTCCCACCGCCAGGTCCAGATCCACGCAGGCGACACCGTCATCATCTCCGCCTCCCCGATCCCGGGCAATGAGACCAGCGTCGGCCGCACCATCGACAGCCTGATGCGCCTCGGCGCCCACGTCGTCACCAGCACCACCACCCGCGTCCACGTATCCGGCCACGGCTCTCAGGAAGACCTGAAGACCATGCTCTCCCTCGTCAAGCCGAAATACTTCATCCCCGTCCACGGCGAACACCGCATGCTCGTCAGCCACGCAGAACTCGCAGAAAGCCTCGGCGTCGAAAAGAAAAACATCCTGATCGGCGAAAACGGCACCCTCTTCGAATTCACCAGCCGCGGCGGCAAGATCAATCCGCAGCGCGTCCAGGCCGGCCCCGTCTTCGTCGACGGCCTCGGCGTAGGCGACGTAGGAAACATCGTCATCCGCGACCGCCAGCAGCTCGCCCAGGACGGCGTCGTCATCGTCGTCATCGCCCTCGAAAAAGGCAGCAACCAAGTCTTAGCCGGCCCCGACATCGTCTCCCGCGGCTTCGTCTACGTGAGAGACAGCGAAGCCCTCCTGACCGAAGCCAGAGAACGCATCGAGTCCGTCTTAGACCGCTGCGAAGCCGGCAACGTCTCCGAATGGAATGCCATCAAGACCCAGGTGAGAGACGCCCTCGGCAAATACTTCTTCGACCGCACCAAGCGCCGCCCGATGATCTTGACCATCATCCAGGAAGTGAAATAAATGGCAATAAAAAAATCCTTCAGCTCTACGCTGAAGGATTTTTTTATTGGCTTAGCAGCCAAAGAGCATGGGCCTACCCTGTACATGGACTTCATGTATCCAACGATACGCCTTTGACCACCTTGATATCCTTAATGCCATAATAATGACAAAGCCCCCCCTTTGTCACCCCATTATCAAAATCGACAAAAAAGACATGGCGCAGCGCTCTATTTTTCATTTCGATCGGTGGAAGCTCCACCACCTCCATAGAGCCTGCTTTTTTCTCAATATACTGAATTCGCTCAGCCTGCGCCTGTGTCATCGCCAAGGATACCATGACCGCCGAAGCCGCCAAAAATCCCCCCAGCACGACACCTCCCGTTTTCAATATGCGCCCAGTCGTACCAGAAAATGCACTCTTCACTTCAGGCATATGCAAAATGGCCAGTGTCCCTACGAGAATAAAGCACACCGAACTGAAAGTGGCACGCGCAGGAAAAGTGGGCGCTGCGATCATGACAAAATTATTAAAAGCAGCCAGCAAAAAGCAAGCTGCGGCAAACCGCACTGCCGGATACGCCATACATACATCTTTGGCCTTTACGCTCTTCAATACTCGCCTAGGAATCCCCATCGACTGCTTTGCCAAGCAGAAGACCAGACACACCCCGCCAAGGTATATCACCATTTCTTCCAAGCCAGACATCGTATGTGCAAACTGCGCCACCGTCTTTGCACGTGTCACATGAAGCGGTGTCAGTACATGAGCGATCAGGAATTCCGTCAAGGAAGAAGCCAGCCATCCGCCCGAAAAATAAGAAATGAGCATCAGTGCGATCAGCCCCAAGATAACGATCTGACCTACACTGATATGCACGGAGGTCCTCTCGAACGTCTCTCCTTTTTCTTCCGAAAGCTGCAGCTTCAATGCCGTCCATACCAGATAAAGCAACAGGAGTACCGGCAGTATATAAAGGATCATCTCTCCGTTACCGGCGAACTGATTTCCGATATGGATCAGGATACCCTTACCGGACCCCTGTTCCCCATAACGCACATAGTTTCCGGGAGCTGCTAATATTCCTACAAACCCCAAGAACGAGGCAACCATACCGATCGGCATCCAAGCCTTTAGCATCTTTTTCTTCCAGCAATACGCTGTGATCAAAAAAGTCAGCGCGACCACCGTCACCGCCAGATTTTCCACTGACCATCCGGCCAAAATGCCCATAAAAAACATAACGGCAGCGATACCACGCTTCCAATGAAGCTGCCCTGCCAAATACAAATTATATGGCAATAAAAACGCAGCAACGCAAAGCCCTGACCACAAGTAAACCGTGGACCCACTCTTCCACACAGCCACTTCTCCAAAATGAGGTAAAACCAGCCACAGCAAAAATGCAGTCAGTCCCAAAAGCCATGAGGATCGGCCGATGGACACCCTTCGTATCGCATGAAAATACAAAAGTGCAGTAAACACTGTAAAAACAAACGCATTCGCTATATCGAACCAGATCTTTCCCAACCATAAGAACAGATCCAGACCAAATACCGTCACCATGCGTCCGCCATGAGTCAGATAATGATTCCACATAGACTGCAGCACATCAGAAAATGAATTGACATGCTGCATCGTCCCCCACACCAAAGAATAATCATAGTCATCTCGATGGATCGGCATGAGAACATTCAACAATAACATAAACAAAAACACTGCCGCTAAAATCGCCCATGAGCGCATCTCATTTTTCTTTTCCATAGTATGTTCCTTACCACCCAAATCTTGCCGAAAACAGACCCTATTCTTTTGATCCATCTTCCCGATCATATGTATCCGAATCTCTTTGTGTGACCCGTTCTTCCAATGATACACACCCCCTGTAGATCATCTTGTGACCATTCATCTCATCGATCAGATATGAAGGCCGATTTTTGCTTTCATTGAAAACACGCCCCAGATACTCGCCTATGATCCCCAATGCCAGAAGCTGTACGCCACCCAAGAAGAGCATGACCGTGATCAGCGTAGGGTATCCGGCCACCGGATCCCCATAGATCAATGCATTAGCCAAGACATAGATCATATACAAAATAGCCAATATAGAAACCACCACGCCCATCATAGATGCCAGACGAAGCGGTGCCGTAGTAAAAGAAGTGATCCCTTCCAGTGCCAAATTCATGAGAGACCAGTAATTCCACGTAGTTTTCCCCGCTGCGCGCGGCTCCACATGAAAAGGGATCTCTTTCTTCTTGAAGCCTACCCAGGTAAAAAGCCCCTTGGTATAACGCTCCCTCTCTCTCATCAAACGAAGCGCCGCCACACAGCGCATATCCAGCAACCGGAAATCTCCCACATTACGCTGGATCTCCGTCCGACTCGATTTCTGCAAAAGATAATAAAAGAGATTCGTCAGCTTCCCCTTGACATATCCCTCATCCTTCCGATCCGTTCGCTTGGCGCAAACATCCTCATAACCCTCTCGCCAATACCTCAGCATTTCAGGAATTAACTCCGGCGGGTGCTGCAGATCAGCATCCATGATAATGACAGCATCCCCATCTGCATAATCCAGCCCTGCCAGCATAGCCGACTCTTTTCCAAAATTTCTGGAAAAACTGATATAGGATACCTTCGGATCCTCTTTTGCCATTTGCTGAATCATCGACAGCGTGCTATCCCGACTGCCATCATTGATAAAAAGAAGCCGAAATGAGCAATCCTCTATAGTGGAAAGCACTTCGTTCACTCTTTGATGGAATTGTCTGAGTACCTCCTCTTCATTAAAGCAAGGTACTACGATTGTGATCTGATTCATATATACCTCTTGGGACTTCGTAACATATTACGCATTCTCATTTCCCCTTATCAATACAAGATGCCCCTTATATCGTTCATCACTTATCATTCCGAGCGCCCACTCACCGGCACAGACGGCCTCGCTCACAGAAATAGCATCTATCGGCGTATAAGACCTGTCACGGATCGTATGATTCACATGATCCTGCGTGCGCGGCATATCCGTCGTCGCCAGCGCGCAGGACTTCTTCCCCAGTGGATGATGGAGCTTCGCATTGCTCGGTCCAAACATCGCGATCACCGGCACCTTGCGGCTATCGAACACGTACATCGGTCCACTGTCATTCGTAAAAGCAACTGCGCACCATGACCCCGCCGCGCCCCACACCTTCCCCCTCCCTATGAGGGCGAAGGATCTCGAGGACGGGAGAAAGAGAAACCATGTCTCCAAAGTAGCGCATGTAGATAATGACGATATTTTTATCCTTCAAATTCATTGTAGATCTCTATCCCTCACCTGTTTTCCCTTTACTAAGAAAAAAGTATTTTTATACTACTTTGAAAAACTTTTTATTTATGCGAAGAAACGACCTCTATCATTAATTTTTCCCATTGATCCCATATTTCTTTCGCAGCGTATTTTTTCATATCCTGCTGTGCTTGTTTTCCAAATGCCAACCTTTTCTCTCGATTTGTCATTAAATATTCTAATCCCTCCGACAATGCTTCTACTCCATCCTTCACTAATAATCCATTTCTTCCACTCTGAATCAATTCATTGACTGCAGAACAAGATTGAAAGGCAATAACCGCCAATCCGGCGCTCATTGATTCCGTCATTGCTAAAGGAAATCCTTCAAAGGCGCTTGGAAAGGCAAAAATATCAGCTTTTTTATATATATCAATTACATTTTCCGCATTCCCTCGCAAAAATACTTGCGATTCAAGATGATACTTTATAATAAGCGATGTCAAATACATTGTATATTGATTGCTATTTTGCTCTTCCCCCCATAATTCCACCTTCCACTGGGGATACTTATGAGCGATTTTCGCAAAAGATTCAATTAATAAATGCTGTCTCTTCTGTCTCCTAGACAATCTTGCTACATCAATAATCTTATTACAACCATCTCGCTTTTCCATAGATGAGACATGATACTGAGGCACAATATTGGGGATATGAATTAAATTTATTCCCGGTAAAGCACGATCAAATACTTTCATATCATGTGGCATCAGTACCTGTACCACATCACTATGTCTTAAGCTCTTTTTGTCAAAAGCAGAAGCAGCCGATAAAATATTTTCCGCATTAAAATGACTCATCGTAATAACCGGATATTGATCGGTGGAATCTGCCCATTTAATGGCTGAAGTAGTTTTGGCATCCAATGTAACAACCACATCAGGCTGAAAATCTTCTAGCACTCGCTGAATGCCCGATCTTAAATAGACCACCTCATGTTTCCTTGCATAATCCACCGCGAAGGGCTTACCAATTAATCGCAAAGCCTCTCTTTTGATCTTGAAAGATGTAGTTTTATGGCTTTCCCATTTTCCTCCGGGTAAATAGTGTGCAATATTGACAACTCCTACGCAAGGATCGATAGGCGTATATACTTTGCCATCCCGTTCTGTACAATAAGCTAAATCCACAGAATGCCCACGTCGCACCATCTCATTAGCAAATCGAATAGAAACCTTTTCCATTCCGCCATTACGCCCCAAGAATTGAGAAATCCATGCAATCAAAATTCGCATAACTTGCTCCTCTCATGATCTCTCATAATATCATCAAAACTCCTAACAAATTTCCTTCTCATACTTTTTTGCTTTTTCCTCCTGTACCGAAGACAGCCACGGCGTCGTTTCCACTGGATAGCGAGGCTGGTACGCACGCATGTGATCCCTGTTCTCACTCTCCCCAATCACCACCAGCACCGTTCCCGGCGCCTTCTGCGGCAAAGGGACAGTCTACTTCTAGGTGAAACGCCATCGCATGCTCTGCATGTACCCGCTCTGCGACTTTGACACTATTTATATATTCTTTCGCCACTCGATACTCATAGAAAGGAAAACCCTCCTTCAGCTGACCGCTCGCCTGTATGAGCAAGATCACCATGAGCCCCAGAAGCAAAGGCGTCTTCCACCGCGGCCACGCGGGAACATCCCCGCCCCCTCATGCCATACCAAGCCAGCGCAACGCATCCTGCCCAGTACACCAGGAACCCCCAGACCACCGCTGCGATCCTCCCCATGCCGGCATACTGCAAAAGAAAACCTTCCACCTCTTTCCAGCTGGTCTGCACCACTGGAAGCATGTCACCCGCCGCAAAGGCGATGTGATAAATCCCGTAATACCTCGCATACACAAAAGCGATCAGCGAAAGAACGCCCGCTGCCGCGCCATACACTGCGACAACCAGCCACTTCCCCATTGGAAAATTCCTCCCCAGCGCCAAAAGAAAAGCCGCCGCTATACTAAGGAAAAGAGACGACTTATAATAAGACGCCATATCCCCAAAATTCACCGTCCACCCTTTGGCGGAAAGCATCAGGATCACCGGAAATACGAGCATCCATACCAAGAACAGCACATAAGACCCATACCAGCTCCTCCGCCGCAAAGCCGATTAGTAAATCCCGGATCACATGCCAGGACGTAAATCCCGCCACGCCCCATGCCCGTAAAAAGCACACCACCAGTGCGATCACGAATGCCGCGCATACGCGTAGCTGCGATACCTCTTCACGCTGATCCTCCATTCTGCTTCTTCAAGCCGTCTGCGATCTATTTGATGTATTATATTATGTGATTATATCGTTTTCCCCGTATACAAGATATTTTATACTATCCTCAAAAGCGCCTTCCATCAACGGCAATGGCTACATAGCCTTTTATTCACCATCAATCTTTTACCTTGAATATCCTTCAGCAATTCTTCCCAAGTATCCCAAATCTTTTCCGGTGCATACGCTTTCATAGCAATGTGCGCCTGCTTGCCCATAGCAACGCGCAGATCTCTATCCGACATAAGTTTACGCAACTTATCACGGAAATCATCTACACCATCTTCGCAAAGATATCCATCCACACCATCTGTGATCAATTCATTCACACCACTGCAATTCTTATATCCAATCGCCGGAAGTCCCATACTCATGCCTTCAGCCAACGACATACCGAATCCTTCATAGGCACTCGGAAACGCAAAAACATCCCCTGCTTTCAGAACAGACTCCACATCATCCGTCGTTCCTTTTAGAAAGACTTGATTCTCCAGCTTATTCTTCGAGATCATCATCTGCAACTCTTTATAGTATGCTTTCCCATCGACTCCCCCCCAGAGCTCGACTGTCCAATTCGGAAAATCTTTTGCCAATCCGGCAAACGCCTCGATCAATAAATGCGGCCTTTTATGGCCTTTCGCCAGTCTTCCGGTAAAAACGATCTTGTAGGTATCCTTTTCTACAGATAAATCTGCTTGCTCTTCATATTGAGGAATCGCATTCCCGATAACCACTGTCTTTACCTTTGGCAAATGCTCTTTTATCGGCCGTTCAAAGGAAGGCACCAGCACTTGGACTACTGCGCTCTTTTCCAATGCGGGGAGCTCTTCTTTCGGGCACGTCTGGAAATAATCTGCTGTATCCCCATGGCTCATTGTGATAACAGGAATTTCAATCTTTAAATCGCAAAGCAGTAATTTACTTGCCGCTGACTGAAAAGAAACAATCATATCTGGTTTTACCGACTTTAATACATCCCCTAAATTATCCAACAAAAAAGAGGATTCAAACTGATCATTCACACTTCTGGCTTTTTGCTTATCAAAAGTCCTGAAGAACTCTCGTTTTAATTTCAAATGCCATGGATAAGCAATGGATTTCCCCTTATAATGGCGAACATCAAAAGTAAAAATCCCCTTATCAATAGGATAAAAGAATTCTCCAGTTTGAATATCACTATAGACTAATGAAACTTGATGACCACGCCTTTTCATTTCATTGGCAAAGCTGGATGCCACCTTTTGCATACCACCGCTATAGCCAACCATCTTCGCCAAATTTACTAATAATACATTCATATTATAATCCCTCGTAATGAATTAAAATAAAAAGTCAAGTGTAGTGATTCTTATAGAGCGCTGTAATTTGATATCTGTTCATAATAGGTGCTTATGAATATCTGGCGCAGAGAATATGAAAGTTAGGGAAATACGAAATGTCTGCCGATTACTTCGCCATTGTCTTTACATGATATATCACGTTCAAATGGATTCATCAAAAGGACAATGACGCTCGAACTCACAGAAACATTTCCCAATAATGTGTGACAAAGTGGCAGATTATGAGCAGTGAGGAGGCGTTAACCTTATTATTGCTGCTCTATGAGGCAAAGTGGTTTAAGAGGACTACACAGGACTCGATTACAAGAAAAGCTACTTATCGGATTGAGATAATTCAAAGAATCCATAACTTTTAACATTTCCAAACTGGAAAAGTAGATCTATTTCCTTTTATTTTGTAAATCATAAAGCTTTAGATACTTAAGCATAGTATAAAAGCCATGTGCAAAGCAAAGATAAATACCGAGCCCGCCATCAAGGAAGCCTCTTCTTAAAACAAACATTTTAAAAAATGCCCCTACACTATGCTGAAAGATGCCTGCCATGGTCGTCCGCTTTCCTTTTTTGTAAGCATCTTCTGCCCAAATCGTCGTGTACAGGCAAAGTTTCCCTTCCCATTCATACCAATCTTTATAGGTATAGTGCGTTACATAACCAGATAAATGTTTTTCTGGCAGCTTGCACTCCGGGTGTTCGTGTACTTTGTTTACCCACACGACCGCTTTTCGCGGGAATAACCGGCACACCTGATCAGGATAGAGTACGCCATAACTGAATATTTTGCCAAAAGCTCCGCTTTTTCTGGTAAAAGCATATTGTGCATCCATTACACCAGACGCAACAATTCTTTTTACTTCCGCAATAACATTCTCATTCAGTCTTTCATCGGCATCGAGATACAGTACCCAGTCCGCGTCTGTCTGCTCCAGTGCGAAGTTTCTCTGGGCAGAAAAATCATTCGTCCATGCGCGGAAGGCCACCTTTGCGCCGTGCTCTTTGGCAAGCTCTACCGTGCGATCCGTGCTGCCCGAGTCGATGACCACGACTTCGTCCGTGCATTTCTTCGCGTTTTCTACCACGGAGACGATATTGTCTTCTTCATTACAAGTCAGAATCAGAATAGCGAGTGAGCTCATACTTTTCCTCATTTATTTCAGTAACAACTTAATCTTCTCTGCCACGGACGCATCGACTTCATCGAGCAGGGCATAGCGCTTACGGTAGTAGTTTCTCTTTCTCGTCGGGATCTCTTCCATGGTCTTTCTGGCTTCTGTCATCGGGAGTTCATAGAAGCGTTTGTCCTCGCAGGGATGACCGCCGGACTCTTCCCAGAAATCAGTGAAACTGGTCTTCAGCTTCTTCTCCATGCGTATGTGGGTATTTGCATAGTAACCGTAGTTCGTCACAGCATAGATATGCACAAGGCCGAGCGCTTTCGCGACTTCCTGCGTCACGTGAAGGATGAAATTCTTCGTACGATAGGAGTGGCAGCGGCGGGTAACTTTTTTGACCACGTAAAATCTCATAGTGACTGCAAGTCTAACTAGACCTTGCATTAAATCGAGGAA
>ERZ773202.855-NODE-855-length-23824-cov-49.038958_pt1 | contig 23824 bp, 21 predicted proteins | sample MGYA00580998_ERZ773202 | MGnify/ENA primary metagenome ERZ773202 (study PRJEB29015, sample SAMEA2737803) | human gut metagenome | biome: human gut; feature: human-associated habitat; material: faeces | place: China | collected 2012 ...
TGAAACTAGCGGTTTTCTCGTATCGCAAACCTAATCCCTAGCTACCAGTCACTAGCTACTCATCCCTGCTTTCAAACTTGTGGTGGCGGCTTCGCTGCGAATATGTATGGGGCGAGCCCGAAGGTCTCTTGAAGACAGGCTTCCCGTTTGGGGTTTCCACACATCAACCACTCGGCCGCGAATGACAAAGATTTCTCGCTTCGCTCGAAATGACGATACGAGAGGCTGATGTCTTCTAGTCTCCTAGTCTCCCCGTCACCGGTTATTCCTCTTCACTATGATTCTCCGACCAGGTGAATTCTACGCCGTACAGATTGACCGTATCGCCTTCCTGGCAGCCGGCCTTTCTGAGGAGCTTGTCAAGGCCCATGAAGCGCCATGCTCTGTCGAAACGGCGCATGGAGACATAGTCCTCGAAGTCGGTCATGCCGACCAGCTTTTCCACGCGCTTGCCCTTGATATAGTACACATCATTCTTGCACTCGATCTCGAATTCCTGCTTGTTCGCTTCATATACAATGGCCTTTTCCGGAGATTCGAAGGATACATCGGGGATCTCCTGCAGAAGCTTCCACACGGCTTCCATGAGCGGACGAGTGCCTTCTCCGGAAAGCGTGCAGATGGGATAGAAGTCATAGCCTTCCTTCTCGATGGCCTCCTTCAGCTCCTCCAGCTTCTTCGGGTCATCGATGAGATCGGTCTTATTCGCTGCGACGATCTGCTTCTTCTGACGAAGCTCCGGGCTATACAGCTCAAGCTCATTGTTAATGATATGGAAATCATTCAATGGATCGCGGCCTTCGCTGCCCGCCGCATCAAGCACATGGATGAGGACCTTCGTACGCTCAACATGGCGGAGAAATTCGTCCCCAAGACCGGTCCCCTGACTTGCGCCTTCGATCAGGCCCGGGATATCTGCCATGACGAAACTTCTCTCATAGTCCAGATTCACCACACCGAGGATCGGATTCAGCGTCGTGAAATGGTACGCCGCCACTTCCGGCTTCGCACCGGATACCTTGCGGATGAGAGAGGATTTCCCTACGCTCGGGAATCCTAGAAGGCCGACATCCGCCAGCACCTTCAGCTCGAGGCGCAGCTCCTTTTCTTCACCCGGCTCACCTTTTTCCGCATAAAGAGGCGCACGGACAGCCGATGTCGCGAAATGGGAATTTCCGCGGCCGCCATGCCCGCCTTTGACGATGAGGGCTTCCTGTCCATTCTGCGTCATATCCGCCAGAAGTTCGCCGGTCTTATTGTCATAGACCATCGTTCCGAGCGGCACCTCGACGAAGACGTCCTCTGCATTTTTGCCGAACATTTCTTTGGCGCCGCCATTGGCACCGGCTTTGGCTGCGAATTTTCTATGACGGCGGAAATTGATCAGCGTATTCAGGTCGCTATTTGCTTTGATGAAGACCGAGCCGCCCTTGCCGCCATCACCGCCCGACGGGCCGCCGCGCGGTACATACTTCTCACGGCGGAAGGAAACCATCCCGTCCCCGCCCGCACCGGAGACTACAATAATCTTTGCTCTATCGATAAACATGGAGTACCTCGTTTGAGAAATAGAAGGAAGTGCGCAAGAGCCCGGCTGCGATACGAGAATACCGTATTCTCCACTCTCTCCCGGAGCGCCTCACGCTTTCCATCTGTACATAAAAATTCTATTTTATTATACAGCGAAATGGCGATTCTGTCATCCAAATGCCATGGTATAGTCGCGAGAGGGCTGCTCACCCCCCAATCAAAAACGGTTCTCCTTTCGAAGAACCGTTTGCCGATTTCCTGCTATCTCACACTCTTCACCTTCATGCGGCGTTCGAGCACGCGGAGGCACATGGAGACGAAGAAGGTCATGATGAAGTAGTAGATCGCTACGATGACGAGCGGCGGGAATGGCTGGAAGCTGATGCCCTGGATGGTGGTCGCGGTGTACATCAGATCGGCCATACCGATGACAGAGACCTGAGAGGACTCTTTGATGAGGGTGACGAATTCATTCCCGATGACGGGCAGGATGTTGCGAATCGCCTGCGGGATGATGATGCGCACCATAGACTCCCACTTCGAGAAGCCAAGCGACATCGCACCTTCGAGCTGTCCCTTCGGGATGGACTGGATACCAGAGCGGACGATTTCACACTCATATGCACCGGAATTCAGAATCAGTGCAAGGACACCGGCGGACAGTCTCTCAAAGTCGACGCCCATGATCTGGAAGCTGGGGAAATGGATGCCGAGGAACGGCAGCCCGAAGAATACGAGGGAAATCTGTACTAGCACCGGCGTACCGCGGATGACTTCTACATAGGCCGTCGAGATCCACTGGAGGACCTTGATGCCGGAAATCTTCATGAATGCCAGAATGATCCCGAGAAGAAGACCAAAGAAGCAGGACAGAAGAGAAATAATGATGGTGATTTTCACACCTGACAAGAAAATGTCATTATATTTGACAGCTGTATCTAATACCATATCCATAATCGCATCATCTCCTTAAATATCAGCATGGATCAGACGCTTCAGGAATGTCTGCGTCCGTTCTTCCTGTGGATGGGTGAAGATATCTTCGGGATTTCCTTCTTCCACGATATAGCCCTTATCCATGAAAATGACGTGATTGGAAACGCTTCTGGCAAACTGCATCTCGTGCGTGACGACGGCCATGGTCATGCCGGCTAAGGCGACTTCCTTCATGACGGTCAGTACATCGCCGACAAGCTCGGGATCAAGCGCAGAAGTCGGTTCATCGAAGAGCAGCATCTTCGGCTTCATCGCAAGCGCTCTGGCGATAGCGACACGCTGCTGCTGCCCGCCGGAGAGCTCGCCCGGATAATAATCCGCACGCTCAGCAAGACCCACACGGGAGAGAAGCTCCATCGCTTCCTCTTTCGCTTCCGCTTTCGGCAGCTTCTTAATATGTACCGGCGCATACATGACATTCTCTACCGCGGAGAACATCGGGAACAGGTTGAACGACTGGAAAACCATGCCGACATCGCGGCGCAGCATCTTCACATCGGTCTTTTCATTGACCTTCTTCCCTTCGAACCACAGCTCGCCCCCGGTCGGCGTTTCCAGCAGATTCAGGCAACGCAGGAAGGTACTCTTCCCGCTCCCGGACGGACCGATAATGGTACACACTTCTCCGTTCTCGATCTTCATATTGATATCTCTCAGTACTTCGACCTTGCCGAACGATTTCTGCAAATGTTTGACTTCATAAATGACTTTTTTATCTGACATAGTCCTCACACCCTTCTTATTTATTCAAGATAGTAGCATAAATATACAGGCATGTCAATAAAAAAGCTACGGGTCAATTAGAGGTGACTAGTGACTGATAGCGAGGGACTAGTATCTAGGGATTAGGAATTAGGGATCTCGAGCAGCTGGAGACTAGGAGACTAGGAGACTTAAGACTCCCCCGTATCGTCATTTCGAGCGTAAGCGAGAAATCTTTGTCATTCGCGGTCAGGCGGACGATGTTTGGAACTCCCAAACGGGAAACCCGCTCCCCACTCACTTTCAAACATTATCTCATTTATACTCCGCGGCGCTTCTGCTTTTTATGCGCCGCACCGCCATTTCGCATTTCTCGTTTCTCATTTCTTTTCTTATTTTTATTACCTCCTCTCGAACTCATTCTTTTTTAGCCCTATCTAAACCTATCGTTTCCCCCTCTCCTACTTGAAATATTAAAGTGTTTCTCATGTTCCGTTTACGTTGGAACTAGAGAATGCTAAAATAGCACCATAGAATCATACCGTTCAGGAAGCAACGCTTCCATTACAGATAAGGAGATATACCATGGAAAAGCACGATGAAAAGCATGTACATCACTGCGGATGCGGCCACTGCCATCAGGCACAGGAATCCGTCCATCACACCGAAGAGCATGCACACCACGAAGAAGATGAAGAAAATCACAGCTGCGGCTGCAGGCATGACCACGACCACGAAGGGCATTCCTATGAGCACGAATGCGCTTGCGGGCACGACCATGGCCACGAAGGCCACTCCCATGAGCACGGATGCACCTGCGGGCATGACCACGACCACGAAGGCCACTCCCATGAGCATGAATGCGCCTGCGGGCATGACCATGGCCACGAAGGCCACTCCTACGAGCACGGATGCGCCTGCGGCCATGACCATGGCCACGAAGGTCACTCTCACGAGCACGGATGCGGCTGCGGGCATGACCATGACCACGAAGGCCACTCTCACGAGCACGGATGCGGCTGCGGGCATGACCATGACCACGAAGGCCACTCCCATGAGCATAATGGCTGCGGCTGTGGCTGCTGCGAAGAGATCCCGGAAGAGCGCCATGACCACTCGAATGACCCTGAAATGGCAAAATACAAGGACAATAAGATCGATGTCATGGAGAGCGATGCCGACATTGCGATCGATGAAAGACGCGCCTTCGGCCATTTCCATGACAAGGGCGTCCACCATCATGACGGGCACAAGAATGACTGTCACTGCCATGACTGCATCGACGAAGAAGACTGCGACTACTGCGGCAAAGACCTTGCCTCCTGCCAGTGCGATTTCTTAGGAAAGGAATACAAGCGCGGTCTCTATCACATGGAGCACCTCGACTGCATGGAATGCGCCGCGAAAATGGAAGGGAAGATCCGCGAAATGCCATCCGTCTTCTTCGCCTCGGTCTCCTTCACGAAGAAAGAGCTCCGCGTCATTTCCAAAGAAAATCCGGACAATCTCATCCCGCAGCTGCTCTCCGTCTGCCGCACCGTCGATGAAAATATCGGCATTGTACCGCCCTCTGACAAGGGCGATTTCAAAACGGAAATCTATGAGATCCCCACCCTCGACTGTGCGGCCTGTGCCGTCAAGCTCGAAAAGCTCGTAAACCGCCAGCCCGGCGTCCTCTCTGCCTCGATCTCCTTCGCCACCAAGACGATGAAACTCACCGCCAAAGACCCGGACAGCCTCATCCCCGAGCTGACCAGAAAATGCAATGAAGTCGAAAGTCCGACCGAGATCCGAAAGAAACAGCGCCCGACCAAAGCGCAGAAAAAGTCAGCGGCCAAAAAAGAAGCGTCCTTCCTCGAACGCCTGAAAAGCGAAAAAAGCCAGCTCACCATCGGCGGCCTCCTCTTCGTCATCGGCATGCTGATGCACTACCAGCCGGCCGGCCTCTTCGCCGGACTTGCCTCCATCGGAGATTATTTCTTCTTCGTCTCCTACCTCATTTTGGGCGGCCCCATCGTCTACACCGCCCTCAAAAACATCACCCATGGGGAATTCTTCGACGAGACCTTCCTCATGACCGTTGCGACCGTCGGCGCCTTTGCGATCCACGAATACCCGGAAGCTGTCGGCGTCATGCTCTTCTACCGCATCGGTGAATATTTCCAGGACCTCGCTGCCGACCGCAGCCGCGACCAGATCATGGACGCCGTCGACCTGCGCCCGGAAGTCGTCCAGCGCGTGACCGCAAGCGGCACCGAGACCATCCCGGCCGAAGAAGCCGAAGTCGGCGATATCCTTCTCATCCGCCCCGGAGACCGCATCCCGCTAGACGGCATCATTTCCGAAGGCGAGACCCAGATCGACACCTCCGCCGTCACCGGTGAACCGAAGCCTGTCCTCGCAGCCGTCGGCGACCCCGTAGACTCCGGCTGCGTCAATATGACCGGCACCATCCGCATCCAGGTCGAAAAAGTCCTCGCAGAATCCATGGTCACCCGTATTCTCGACTCCGTCGAGAATGCCGTCGCCAGCAAGCCAAAGATCGACCGTTTCATCACCCGCTTCTCCCGCGTGTACACCCCGATTGTCGTCTTCGTCGCGATCGCCGTCGCAGTCCTCCCGCCGCTCCTCTTTTCCGCCGACTGGGATAAATGCATCTACACCGCTCTCACCTTCCTCGTCATCAGCTGCCCCTGCGCGCTCGTCATCTCCGTCCCGCTCTCCTTCTTTGCCGGCATCGGCGCCGCATCGAAAGAAGGCATCCTCTTCAAGGGCGGCACCGTCATGGAAGCCCTCTCGAATACCAAAGCCGCTGTCCTCGATAAGACCGGCACTCTGACCGAAGGAAAATTCAAAGTCAGAAGCATCGTGAAGACCGCAGGCAAGAGCGAAGACGAGATCCTTGCCCTCGCATCTGCCGCTGAGATCTACTCCACCCACCCCATCGCCCAGTCCATCGTGACCTGCGCGAATGAAAAAGGTCTCTCTCTTCCTAAGCTCGCCTCCATGCAGGAAATCGCCGGACACGGCGTCAAAGCCAAACAGAACGGCGAAGACATCTATGTCGGAAATGAAAAGCTCCTCGCCCTTTCCGGCATCTCTGTCCCATCCCTTCCGGAAAACAAAGAAGTCGGCACCGACGTCTACGTCGCCAAAGGCAAGACCCTCCTCGGCCGCATCACCATTTCCGATGCCATCAAGTCCGACACCATCGAAGGCATCCAAGACCTGAAAGCCCTCGACATCACCCCTGTCATGCTGACCGGGGATAATGAAAAGAGCGCAAAAGCCATTGGCACTCTCGTCGGCATCGAGAACATCCACGCCGGTCTCCTTCCGGAAGACAAGCTCTCGGAAATGCAGAAAGTCAGAAAAGAGATCGGCTCCGTCCTCTTCGTAGGCGACGGCATCAATGACGCTCCTGTCCTCGCCGGTGCTGATGTAGGCGCCGCTATGGGCAGCGGCGCAGATGCTGCCATCGAAGCCGCTGACGTCGTCTTCCTGAATTCGAATGCCCTCGCCATCTCCAAAGCCGTCCGCGTGGCCAGAAAAGTCATCAAGACCGCCTGGGAAAATGTCGCCTTCGCCCTCATCGTGAAGATCGCCGTCATGATCATGGGCCTCTTAGGCTATGCCAATATGTGGGTCGCCGTCTTCGCAGATACCGGCGTCACCATCCTCTGTATCCTCTATGCTGTACGCCTGCTCAGAGTGAAATTCTGATTCATGAGTACAATAAATGAAACCCCCGATTTGCCTTTTGGCAAATCGGGGGTTTTGCATGCGCGTAAAACTAAGGAAACGCTGATTCAATCACAGAATCAGCGTTTCCCTATATTCATATGAAAAAAAGAATAACCCGCTTCGCGGGCTACTTCTTTCACATAATGGATCGGACTGTCCGTCATGACCGCGATGTTGTCAATAGACATATGATGTTTCAGCATAGTAAGAATCACGGTACGACCTTTCTTTTCTGAGCCAATTTCAATGCCTTCTTTCACGCCTTGAGCTCGCCCTTCAGCGTGTCCTGCTCTTTTAGATTCTAAGAGTGCCATCATGAGTGTCATATATTCCTGCCTCGTTTCTGTATGTTCTTTAATCCGTCTCCAGGCCTTCTTTTTCAATGCAGCGATGGCGGAAGGTATATATCGGAAGATTTTTTCCGAAGGGATCGAAGGTGCAGGTGAGTTCTTCCCACTGTTTGAGTCGTCCCATGGCGCCACCACCTTTCTACTTGTATTGTAACAAAAGGGAAGGAAAAAAGCGATGGAAAAACGATTTGCTTCGCCTGCTCCTCTCTCTTCAAAGAAATATGCTGCCACACAAAAAGTCGCTCTGCTTTCGCAGAGCGACTTCGCTCATCCCACTAATAACTCATCAGAGAGACTGCTTTATGCTTTGGCAGCCAGTTTTTCTACCATTTCACGCAGTTCCTGGATTTCTTTATCCTGCGCTTCTACTTTCTCCTGCAGTGCTTTGACCTCTGCGCTTTCAGCCTTTACCGCTTTCGCTCCACGCTGTCCTACTTTGAAGGAGATGCCAGCATTCACCATATTTTCACCAGAGCCGAAGCTGCCTGCCATATTCAGCATGACATCTTCATTCGGGCGATAGAAAGCACCGACAGCCATTGCATTTTCACTGCCGTAATTGCCTACACCGGCAGCGACACTCCATTTCTCCGATGCATCGTAATCAAGCGGATGCAGGGCTGCCAGAGCCGCCGCATTCGCCCCCACCTTATCGATACGGCCATCCAGGCGCTGAATACCAGCTGCATTCTGTTGGATTGCAGCTTTATTCTTCTGGATATCAACTTTATTCTGCTGGATACCATCTGCATTCTGCTTGATATCAGCTGCATTCTTGTTGATCGCCGTTTCCACATCTCCAATCTGACCGACACTCAGGGACTTGGCGGAAATAGCGCCCACGTTCTTCATATCATTTCCATGTGCATCATAGGTGCCGTCTTTGTCATAGGACGCCAAAACTTTGGTGGCCCCACCATTCGCATAATCTTTGTTCTGAATGGTGAAGGACCCATCATCCCCCTGCAGCAGCGAGGTGGCCGATTTCACATTCTGTGCTGTGATATCCATACGAGAGTTGTCATTGTCTGCTTTTGCCATGACATTTTGCGTTTCTGCCGCTGTCAGTGCCGTGCCGTCACTTTTTACCAACTGCCCGCTGAAATCACCCATCAGCTGGACGTGTCCTTTTTTGGCAGGATCCACTTTCACCTGTTTCACATCAAGGTTTGAGTGGGACTCTGCTCTTAACGTAGCATCATCCTGCACTGACACACTCTGCGCTTTAACGGCTGCGCCCGTTTCGACTTTCATAGAGGACTTGTCTTTCAGCGTAATGGACTTCGCGGTTACATTCGAGCCCGCTTTCGCTACCAGACTGCCATTTCTTTCTGGTAATTGGATTGTAGCAGTATTCCCGTTATGATCTGTCACTACTTTCGATTCACTCAGCTGGCTAGAGAGCTCTACAGCTTTCAGATTCAAAGTAGCACCACTAGCTACAGAAATCTGTGCATCTCCCGCGATTCCCTGATTGATATTCATGGTCCCTTCATTGACATTGAGCTCCCCATGATAGTCCTTCATCTGTCCATTGACGGTCAATGTGCCTTTGCCCTTTTTGTAAATCGCATTTTCTGAGTAGGTCTGGCCTGCCGTTTTAATGGAGCTTGCAATGCTGTCTGTATTATCATCATTTTCGCCCTCTTTACCGATGGTTAAAGTCGCCCCTTCATCGATATTGAAGTTTGCCGTAGTTCCGCGATCCATATATAAGAACCCACCAGAGGTCGTGGCGATGCTCCCATAGGTATCAGAATACTTGTTGGAGACCCCGGTTACTTTATTTCCTGTGTATGCCATGTCCTTGCTAACATTGAAAGTCACACTAGCATCATAATTGTGATTGTTTCTCGTCGAATCCACAAAGACAGCGCCGCCATTGGAAAGAGCGCCACTCTCGCTCGTCACTGTGTTTCCTGTGAATCCCACATCATTAAAAGTGACATCAGCCCCTTTAATAAACACAGCGGCGCCACCACTAGTATCACCAGTTTTTGCAGTCGTTCCCGTATTTTTTACCGTATTATCGGTAAAGTTCATATTGGAGAATGTTACCTTTGTCTTCTGTCTATCTGGCGCAGTCACAGCATCCCAGCCATCCGTATATAAGTAATACCGACCTACTGCGCCGTTTCCTGAGTTGACATTATTAACTACATCGGTGGTATACTCCTCCGATGGTGTCGAAACTACAAAAGTAGTGTTGGCAGCTGCCATCTGCATCCCCGAAAGCAACGCTGCCGCTGCCATCATAGTAGCCATTTTCTTAGATAATTTCATATCTAACACCTCCGCAAAAATAAATATACCTGTAAATTCCTTTTCTAATTTAAATCAGCTCTTAATGTTGAGTATATCCCCCCCCGGTTATATTGTCAAATTTCTATATATCTATGAGTCTTAGGAATGTAAGTGCGTAATTTCCCAGAAATCCCCCAAAGCGAATCCCCATTCCCCTGCGATATCCCATAATAAAAGCGGCGAGCTTTTCAGCTCGCCGCCACTTACCATTTTCGTTCAGACAGATATTACTGCTTCCCGTCCCACCTCTTTCACATAAGAGATCGTACTATCAGTCGCTTTTGCGATGGAGTCAATGGCTAAATTCATCTTCAGCAGATTGACGATCACTTCGCGTTTTTTGTTCCATCCCTTCCTCGCGCCCTTCTTGCTTCCCTTTCATTCGGGCTTCGCGTTTGGTCATTTCAAGTTCCATTGCGTATGTCATATACCCCTGCCTCGTTTCTCTATGATTTTTCACTCGAATGACTTCTTCATTCACTTCTTTTGTAAATACACCTTCGTCCGCTTTCCCATCGACATAGCGGAGAAATGCAGCCACATCAGAATCGAGAGTATCGCTTTTCCCCTTACTGTTCAGGAAAATTTTCGTCGCCAGATCTCCCAACTCCAGTCCTTCTTTCTCGACACATATATGCCGGATGGTCGTCGCTGTTACCTTCGAGCCGGTCTGCGCTACCAGACTGCCGTCTCTCAGGTAACTTGCAGCTAAATTTCATTGAAATAGCATTCTCTATGCCATTTTTCCATGATAAAAAAAGAGCCGGATTTCTCCTGCTCTTTTTTCATCGCTAATGAAAATCATACTCTTTCGGGAAATCAAACATCCCCGGATACATGCGCTCTGCCATATAGCCTATCGCATCGATGGTGCGCGTCTGCGGGCCATACACATATTTCAGCGGTATCCCATAAAGACGATGATTTTTGACGAAGCTCAGATTTCGGAAAGCAGGCCTATTTCGGAGCCATGCCAGCTCCTTCTCCTCATCGCGATACACGACGAGAAAGACGACATCCGGGTCTAGCTTCATCATCATCTCATCACTGACCGCCGCCGTTGTATTCGGGACGACACCTCCAATGGAGGCAGCCATATCCCCTGCGATCTTCTTTCGTCCATAAGAAGCGAGGATGCTCATACGATCGAGAATCATGACTTTCGGTTTCTTATGATATTCCACAGTTTTCGCTATATCGTGAATCCGGTTTTCCGTTGCGCTCACGATTTTCTCTGCTTCTTCCTCTTTGTGAAAAATGGTTCCGAGATCACGAATAAATTTCATTTCCTTCTCTACGGTTTCCACCTGATTCAGCTTGCCCGGCGATGTGGTATTCAGCGGCACCATGGTGAGGATGCCCTTGCTGTTCCAGTAGTCCGTACTGCCAAGACGGGTCTTCGAGAAGAATTGCTGCTCAGCGATGATCATATCAGGATGCATCTCCAGGAAATGCTCCGCCTGGATCGTGCTGCGATCGATGCGCGTCAATGCCTGAAAGGCCTTTTCATTCGATGCCTTGATGCCATACCGCTGACTGTTCTGTCCATCATCAGCAGCAAGAATGGCCTTTCGGACGCCAAGATCCAGCAGTGTCTCCGCTTCATTCGCACCGATGACGATCACACGCTGCGGCACATCCGACAAGTACTCCCGATTCACCCCCGTCTCATAGTAGTTCTCTACCTTGATATTATCCACAAAAGGGCGAGAATAGTCCCCAGCGGGATGAGACCTCTCCAGTTGACAGCCCGATAGGACGAGCGGCAGAAGGAGCGATAGAAGCCAAGCCTTCTTCATCTTCTCACCTGCTTTCCGGATATCAGCATCCACAGGAAAAAGGGCGAGCCTGCCAGTGCGGCCATGACGCCCACAGGCAGCTCCAGTCCGGAGATCGCATTTCTTCCCAAAATATCCGCCCAGCAGAGGAATGTCCCTCCCGTAAGCGCCGCCAGCGGAAGAAGACGCCCATGGCTGCTCCCTACGAGGAGACGCACGCCGTGTGGGATGATGAGCCCGACGAATCCGATCATACCTGACATGTACACCACCACTCCGACAAGAAGCGCCATAACGGCGATATACACTTTTCGATACGTCGAAAGTTTTTGCCCCATGGTCAAAGAGAGATCATCCCCCATGAGCATCAGATCCAAGATACGCCTTTGCGAAAAGAAGTAGAAACATCCAGCCGTCACCAGAATCGCCAAAATGCCGATCGCCATCCATGAGTCAGCACGGATATTCCCCATCATCCAGAACTGGATAGACCGCGTCTTCGACGTATCCGCCACCACGGTGACGAAGAAGCTCACAGCAGCCGAGCAGGCTGCATTGAGTGCAAAGTCTGACAGAAGCAGTGTCAATCCCTCTCCTTTGCCGCTGATCGAAGAAATAAGAAGAATCAGAAGGGAAACAAGTCCGGCGCCAAGAAAAGCCGCGGCGCCGATTCCATCAAAGCTCCCGATCATCCCGATACCGAGTGCGATCGCCAGCACCGCGCCCAGACTTGCGCCAGAGGAAATCCCCAATAGATACGGATCCGCCAGCGGATTCTTCATCACCGCCTGCATCACTGCCCCGCAGACGGCCAGTCCTGCCCCGATGAAAAAAGAAAGTACAAGATGCGGCAGACGGATGAACTGCAGCACATCCTGCTCGACCATCCCACTCCCTTCCGGCGAAGTCAGCGCCAGATATAGATAATGACAAGTCTCTGCCGGTGAAAGGGAGATCTCTCCCACCCCCAATGAGAAGAGCGTCAGGAGCAGGCAGAGAACGCTGATGAGCATCACACGATAGACAGGCTTCATACGATAGCCCCTCTTTCGAAAATCACAGCCGGTCTTCCATCTTTTCTAGGGAAAACCTCAGCCTTCACATGATACAGCTCCCAGATCCGCTCCTCCGTCAAGACCTCTTCAGGTCTGCCGAAGGCGACCAGCTCTCCATGCTTCATCGCTGCGATCCGGTCACAATACATGGCTGCGATATTCAGGTCATGAATGGCCGCAATCACCGTCAAATGACGCGAGCTCACCAGATCCATGATCTGCAGCTGGTAGGTGATATCCAGATGATTCGTCGGTTCATCGAGGATGAGACAAGGTGTCTCCTGCGTGAGAGCCCGCGCAAGCATCACGCGCTGCTGCTCCCCGCCGGAGAGAAAAGAAAAACTCTGCTCCGCTAATGTTTCCACGCCCGTTTCCTGCATCGCCCGATGCGCGATGTCACGATCCTCGCGATTGTTTCCCTCCGTAATGCCTTTGTAAGGCGTGCGCCCCATCAGCACGACCTCTTCTACATCAAAGTCGAAACCGGCTGCGTGATGCTGCGCCAGTACCGCGACGCGCTTCGCGCTTTCCCGATACGGCAGATTCTTCAAAACCGTATCACCGATCCGGATATCCCCGGACCAAGGCGAAAGCAGACGGTAAATGCACTTCAAAAGCGTACTCTTCCCGCACCCATTGGGCCCGATGATGCCCGTCAGCCGCCCGCTTTCAAAGGAAATCGACACATCCTTCAGCACCTGCTTTCCCCCATAACCGGCAGATACATGATTGACTGAAATATTCATGCCCCTTCTCCTCCAAAATGATACGAACGCCGGATGAGCATCCCCAGAAATACAGGCGCACCGATCAGAGATAAGCTGACACCCAAAGGAATATCCACACCGTGGATCAGTATCCGTCCTAAGATATCCGCCCAGACCGTCATCAATCCCCCCGAAAGAACGGATACAGGCAGGAGCTTCCTGTGATCCGCCCCCATGAGCATCCGGCAGCCATGCGGCACCAGAAGACCCACGAAGCCGATCAGTCCCGCCTGCGTCACCAGACTTCCCATCAAGAGCGCATTCATCACCAGGTAGAGACGCCGAAAAGGGAGGAGCTGCCGCCCCAGCGGGACAGCAGTTTCCTCCCCTTCCAGCATCAGATTCAGGATCCTTGCCTGTGTAGAGAAAAAAATGATGAAAGCAAGCACGATGGCGAGAACAGAAAGCGTCGGCAGGAGTTTGGCGAAGGAAACAGAGCCCATCAGCCAGTACAGCGTCACATCCATCCCTGTCGCATTGGCCCCGATGTACACCAGCACACTGGTGATCCCTCCGCAGATCGCCGCCAGCGCTGCGCCAAAGATCAGAAGATAGGACGAATCCCCTGGTGCTACGCGGCCTGCCGCGATAGCAAGAATGAGCGACAAAGCCAAGGCGCCGAGAAATGCCCCGCATCCGATCGCCGATACCCCGAAAGCCGCCCCCGCGCCAAAGAAAACGGCCGAAGCCGCCCCCAGCGATGCCCCGGAGGACACACCCATGATGTAAGGGTCTGACATCGGATTGCGAAACATCGCCTGCATCACCATGCCGGACAGCGAAAGCCCCATCCCGACCGCCAGCGCGAGCAGGATGCGCGGGAGCCGAAGATCCCAGACCGCATCCGCAATGCCCATCGCGATATCCGAAGGAAGCGCACTTCCCAAAAGATGCGAAGCAAGGATCGATACGATCCCCGACAAGGACACAGAAAGATACCCGAGCTTCAGCCCAAGAAGGCAGGAGAAGAGGAGCAGAACGGTGAGAATGGTCGTAATGAGCGCCAGAGGCATCCGGCGGAAAGTTCTGCTCATAGGTTGTTTCTCCTTTGGATTAGAAACGGAAATTAGCGGGAAGAAAATGATTTCCATCAAGAGCCAGTGTGTCCGAGTTTCCACGGCAAAGATGAAAATCCTCATCACCTATTCCCTGTTCAGTGATAACTTTCTAAGAGACTATCATAAACTACTTATTTTGTCCAATAGTTTTTAATCTGATTTTATTTTTGTTAACCTTGTATCTCTTGTTTCTAATTTTCATATGATAAGGTGTATTCCCCTAAAAGTGCGGCTATCCGCAATGGGTTCCCCGATCATCTCATTTTCTCAGCAAAAATAAGAAACGCCCTCTCACGGACTGATCTGCCAACATCTCCTTATCACGACATAATCCGCCATGTGAATAAAAGAGATCGAAAATGGCAGATGATTCTATATATATGCGCTCGTTACTCGATAGATTTTAGTGATCCACCATTTCTTGTGAGTCACTCGTAAGACATAGACTTGCAATTTTCATAAATAAGGTATACAATACAGACATGAAGCCAAGGGCACATCGTGTGTGCACCTTTTCGCGGCTGTTCTCTGATTTCCAGAATTCATTAGCGCTAAGAAATACGACAGAGAGCCGCCTTACGAAAGGAAGATCTTGCTTTGCGCTCTGGCTCATCGGACAGGACAAGGAAATGTCAGTCTTTTTCCCCCACCTGTCTAAGGCTGAACATGTAAGACAAACAAAAAAATATCCGGGAAATCCATGCTTTCCACGCTTCCCTGCCCCCTGCGAGGCCGAGCACCGACGACAGCCAGGACGTTCGTACTTTGGTACATGTAACCACACCGGCGCCGATTCCGTGTCCCGCCTGCATTTGGGTAAAGGCAGAAAGCGTTCCCCGGATGTTTTTTGCTGTCCGGAATGAGTGACTAGGGACTAGGGATTAGGGATTAGGGATGGTGGTGGCGGCTGTGCCGCGCATATATATGGGCGATGCCCGAAAGTGGTATTCAAGTCACTCACCCCTGTTACCGTCGGGGAAACAGCTACTCCGATTTCATATAGCAAAACGCGGGAAGAAAGATCTTCAAAGTTCTTTTTTCCCGCGTTTTTTACTGTTCAGGCCGCCTCCATCACGCACATGGAGGATATATCAGGTTTCCCATTGTCCGCCATCCCGCTCCACCTTCCCCTCAGACAAAACAGATTTCTCACTTCGCTCGAAATGACAGTGCAAGGGAAATGGCAAGCGAAATGTACGAGTCACCAGCCACTTGCTGCTGGTCACTTCTGCTCCAATTTCTCTAAAATATCCGTCACGCGGTCCACATAGGGGACGCCTTCTTTCTCAAACATCGGGATCGCGTCCTTGCCTTCGAGGCCGGTCAGGATGCCGATGCATTTCGCGCCGGCGCGGCGGCTGCCGATGACGTCGGAGTAGGAGTCGCCGCAGACGTAGATCTCATCGTCCTTGGCGGGTTGCATGGTTTCTTCGGAGTAGGCCTTGTAGTTCTCCGGATCTCTTCCAAAGATGGCACAGGAAAAGATGAAGGCATTCGGCTTGTCGAGGACGGGGCCGCCGAGCCTTCCGGCGGATTCTTCCGCATCGGAGGCAGTCGCCATGGTGTAGGGATCGAATTCCTCATACCAGTGGAACAGCTTGAAGGGAATCTCCATCTCCTCTCTGGCACGGCCGGTCGCGATGGCGATGTCATAGCCGCGCTCTTTCAGCGTGCGGAAGAGGGAAAGGATGTGAGCGGCGGGCGCAAGCGGGACTTCACGGGAGAGGAAGCCGGGTTTCCCTGCGCTGTAGGGCATGTGATGCAGGAGCGAAATGAAGGTGTCGTCTCCGAGGTACCAGGCCTGAAAGGCTTCGGTATGGATCTTCCAGAAATCGGAGCGAAGGTCGGCCCAGGAAAGATCGCCATCAATCGTATCCGCCATGGCATCCTTGAGTGCATGGAAGACGTCTTCGCCCTGAAGTCCTTCGGGGACGGCACTCTCCCAGCGATCGAGTACGTCTTCTGCTTTCGGCATGGGTAGTCCCATGAGCTCCTGTCCGGCGCGCTTCAAGTCTTGTGGCTGGTGGAAGGTAAAAGACATTTTTTCTCCGCCGGAGCGTTTTTTATAGGTTTCTGCCATCAACCAGAGGATGGTGATGAGATCGGCGTGTACCATATCCCAGTTCGAATTGATGCCGCGCGCTTTCAGCCAGGAAAGCAGAGCATCATTCCCCCACACCACGCTGCGGCAGCCGGCGATCTGCCCTTCGGTGATGCGATCCGCATTAAAATCGTCGCGTTCGCTGGGAAGTCCCATGTACGCAGGGCTGTAGAGTATCTCCCATACGGTCAGAGCAGATACATCGAAGTAGCGTTCTTCGCTCAAAAGGACGCCGTCTATATCGAAAATGACTTTTTTCATGATTGGTTCCTCCGTGGAAATAGAATGGGTGTTGCGTTTTCATTTATTCTAACATATTTGGAAAATGGGAAGAAGGGTTTAAGGGTTAGCCCGTGGGGCGTGCTGCCCTTTGATTGCGTGTGAAATCTCTACTCGCCAGTTAGGAGTAAGGAGTGAGGAGTGAGGAGTGGTGGTGCGGCGCATAAAAATAGGGAAGTGCCGCGGAGTTTTGATAGCGCTTCGCGCCGCCGTCATCGAAAGCGTTGCCGAGGGTCTTTCTTAAACTCCGGTCAGTATCACATAGGCACTGCAAGTAAACGACGCCTTGATGCTACATATTTCTGCTTTCACACATCCTTCGTTTAGCGGTCTGCAAGGAAGATCGAGGACTTCGCTCGAAATGACGATACGAGCGCCTGATGTCTCCCAGTTACCAGTCACGGGTCACTTGAGACTCCTAATCCCTAGCCACTAATCCCCAGCTACTCATCTCTGCTTTGAAACTTCAGGGTTCAGGATTAGCGTGCAGGGAGTGATGCGGCGCATAAAAGCAGGGAAGCGCCGCGGAGAATGGAGAATAGCCTAAAATGCGTTCCCTCTTGGAGAAGGGGGCGGCCAAAGGCCGGGATAGACTGCCTCGAAGAGGCAGAATACGGCAGAACGGCCAGCGAGTGATATGAGATGGACGGAAGAACAGTCAACGCATGTGCTCTGCTGACCGCTGCGGTGAACTGTGCCCCTGCGGGGCACCTTCCCCTTGAGGGGAAGGCTGCGATACTATAATACCATCTTCTAAAAAAAGGCGGCGAAGCCGCCACGAGAGCCTTGAACCCTGAACCAAATGAAAGCAAAGTAAAAAGGGGCTGTGAAGAAATGAGGATTCATTTCTTCACAGCCCCTTTCCTTATTTCAATTTCTCAAGCTCCATCATAGCCTTGTACACCATATCGAAGGTGATATCATACGGCTTCACACGCATATCCTTCGTGTGCAGGCAATTCTCTACCAGCTCATCCGGATGCGCGGGATCGATGCCGATGTCAGCCAGGCAATGCGGAAGACCGATGGACTTGGCAAAGCGGTAGATCTTATCCCGTTCTTCGATCTGTCCATCCATCGTCAGCATGACCTGCAGGCCGTAATTCACGACTGCGCCGTGCAGATGATTTCCCTTGTGCGGCGTGCGGGTATGGCTGTTGTAGATCGCATGCGCCAGGCTCGAGTCCAGATCATCCTCGATGCATACAGACGCCATCCCCGGCGCCACGATGATAGAAAGGATCGCCGGCTCCAGTGCATCCGTCACGATGCCCTTGTCCACCGCTTCGAGCGCCGCCTTGCCATACTTCAGGATGCCGGGCGCTACATTCTGCGCATTTCTGACGCCCGTCTCCTGCACCCATGTGAGATCCATGCCGCGTGCGGAGAACGGCACCTCGTACTGCTTCGCCAGCGCATCACCGAGACCGGCCCAGAAATATTCACGCGGCGAATGTGCGATGACCTCCGTATTGATGAACGTGTGATAGGCATTGCGGTCGCGATAGATCGAGCCCTTGAAGCTGTGATCCGGATGGTACATGATGCAGACCGCCGTGACGGACGCACAGTTCGACGCCAGCGTCGGGAACGTGAAGAGCGGTTTCTTCAGAAGATGCGTCGCCCACTTCGCCGTATCCGTCGCACGGCCGCCGCCGACCGCAAAGACCATGTCCGCCTTGCGGATCTCCGGGATCCTCGTCAGCGCCTCTGCATTTTCAAAAGTCGCGTCATCCCCGTACTGGAAGCTGCCGAGAATCTCGATCTTTCCTTCGATCGCCTTGCGGATCAGCGGCTCCGCCGCCGCTCTCGACTTCTCACCGCCCACAATGACCGCCGTCTTGCCATAGTCCAGGCAGATATCCGGGATGGCATCATATGCATCGACCCCGATCGTGAAATGAGGGAAAAATGTACTTTTCATAGGAGTTCCTTCCTTTATACTCATAGGTAAAATTTTATGTGAACTATTATAAGCAGGAAGAGCGAGAGATGCAAGAGAGGAGGCAAGGATTCCAGTGGCGACTTCGCCGAGATCCTTCGACTCAGGTCGCAGCTGTTCTGGCATTCGTTATCTCACATACGACGTTTCTCGCCGCTCAGGATGACGAAACGGGGCAATGCCCGAAGGTCTGTTGATCGCAGGTTTTCCTCGTATCGTCAGCCTTCCCCTCGAGGGGAAGGTGCCCCGAAGGGGCGGATAGGGCACCGGCGGTATGAAAGAGAATGATGCAGATGAAAAAACGTTTTTACACAAATCACTGCTAACGAAAGCACCCTATCCACCGCTCCGCGCCGATTTTTATAAAGGGCGATGCCCGAAGGCTGAAGGATAGAAGTCAGATGTCTGGCGTCAGATGTCTGATATCTGATGTCTCCCAGTCTAATCCCTAGCTGCTCATCCCTGCTTTCAAGCTTCAAGGCGCGCCCCGCGACCTGACCACATTGCCTCTAGCATTCATCGCCCAATAATGATACCATAGGGACATATCTCTAAAGGGAAGGAAGCACTATGAAACGACCGCAGAAAGTGACCCCGGAAAGCCGGCTGAACCAGTACGCCCGTAAAATGTACGGCAAAGAAAAATTCGAAAAGCAGTGGGACGAAGACTACAAGACAGAAAGCCTCACCGGCAAAAAAGGCGACAAGAAAAAGATCCGCACCGCCCTGAACCGCAAGCTCCGCCACAGCAGAAAGCAAGACATCGCTGACGGCGGCGCCTATAAAAAAGAAACCTCGTGGGAAGAATAGAGACCCGGTGATCGCGCCTTTTAGACCGCGTGCGCGCAGCACGCCCCATTCCTGCCCCCCCCGCCACACATCCCATAATTATCAATGAAAGCGTCTTACTATGATCAAGAAAGAAGACATCCTCGTCCTGGACACCGAGACCACCGGCTTCGGCCCATCAGCCGAGATCCTGCAGCTCTCCATCGTAAATGGACTGGGCGAGATCGTGATGAACGAATATTTCCGCCCTGCACGCGCCACCTGCTGGCCTGGCGCCGAAGCGGTGAATCACATCTCCCCTGCCATGGTCGCAGGCAAGCCCCTCATCAGCGAGAGAAAATTGGGCATCGAGAAGATCCTTCACGCCGCCAAGATCATCTCCGGCTACAACCTCCCCTACGACCAGAAGATGCTCATTCAAAACGGCATCTACATCCCGAGCCGTTCCAAAGTCCGCTATCTGGACCTCATGAAGCCTTTCGCCAAGACCTATGGCGAGCCGAGCAGCCGCTATCCGGGAAAATATAAATACCAGAAACTCATCACCTGCGCGAAATACTACGGCTACTCCGAGGAAGGCTGGCACGACAGCCTCGCTGATACGAAAGCCACCCTCTACTGTTTCTGGAAAATGGTCGAAGACGGCAGCATCTGCATAGAATAAGAGATCATCGAGCGGCGCCCCTTCACAGAGCGCCGCATTTTCATGAAACGGAAAAGGGCGCGGCACACCTCCCCGTGCCCCCGCTCTCCATTTCCCCGAAAGGAACCCCATGCCCAAGAAATACTACGTCGTCAAGCGCGGACACCATGCGGGCGTCTACTACAGCTGGAGCGACTGCCAGAAAGAAGTCACCGGATTTCCCGGAGCCATCTACAAAGGCTTCGCCACCCAAGCAGAAGCCGAAGCCTGGTACGGCAAGCCCATCGCCCCGCCGCCGAAAGCCGCGGCCCATGCAGCCATCCCCAGAAAGCCCGCGCCAACGATCGAAACACTCGAGAAGAAATACCCCGCCTACGCCGAACCCACGGACATCAGCTGCATCTCCTACGACGGCAAGACCGAGCGCATCATCCTTCCCGAGACACTCATCATCTACACCGACGGCTCCTGCCTCGTGAACCCCAATGGGCCCGGCGGATTTGCTGCCGTCTTCCTCACTGCCGAGGGCAGCGAGCTCCTCACCCTCTCCGGCGGAGAGCCCGCCTCTACGAACAACCGCATGGAGCTACGCGCCGCCTACGAAGCACTGAAGCTCCTGGATGACGGCATCCGCCGCACCATCACCTTCCACACCGACAGCAAGTACCTCCAGAAAGCCATCACCAACCGATGGCTCTACAACTGGAAACGCAACGGCTGGCTCACCGCCGCCAAGACCCCCGTCTCCAATCAGGATCTTTGGAAAGCCTTGGACCGCGTCATGACCCCCCACCGCCTCACCTTCGAATGGGTCAAAGGGCATGTCGGGACAAAGTACAACGAAATGTGCGACACCCTTGCGAAAGGCGAAGCGATGAAGTTCAAGAAATGGTGACTGGGGATGAGTGGCTAGGGATTAGACTAGGAGACATCAGACGTTCTCGTATCGTCATTTCGAGCGAGGCGAGAAATCTTTCTTGCAGTCCGATAAACGACGCACTCGAGACGCATTTCCCCGCTCTCTTTCATACCGCCTGCGCCCTATCCGCCCCTTCGGGGCACCTTCCCCTCGAGGGGAAGGCTGACGATACGAGAATACCATCTTCTAAAAAGACGGCGCACTACCCTTGTGAGCCCATCCGCTCCCCGTATCGTCATCCCGAGCGCAGCCGAGGGATCTTTATTGCACTGCCGCATTATGCACGCATGCGCCCTCTCTCAAACGACACCTTGGTGCTTTCTTTTTCTCCTTTCCCTTGCTCACGGTTTATCAGTCTGCAAGAAGGATCCCTCCACTTCGGCCCTCATAACACGCAAGAAAGACGGATCGTCTCACATCGTCTTTCTTACCGCTGCGTAGAGTTGTGCCTCTCCGAGGCACTCTATCCTGCGCCTTTGGCGCGGGCCGTTTGGCCTCACAGGAAGGCGCCTTAATGGGCAGGCTAGGCGCCTCTTTGGATTAGGCCAAACTCGGAAGTCCCTCTGCGGGACTTCCTTCTCCAAGGGCCTACTCGTATCATCGGAGTGACTGGTGACTAGGGACTAAGAGACCAAGAGACCAAGAGACTAGGAGACTAGGAGACTAGGAGACATCAGACGTTCTCGTATCGTCATTTCGAGCAAAGCGAGAAATCTTTCTTGCAGCCCGATAAACGACGCACTTGAGACGCATTTTCCCGCTCTCTTTCATACAGCCTGTGCCCTATCCGCCCCTTCGGGGGCACCTTCCCCTCGAGGGGAAGGCTGACGATACGGGAATACCGTCATCTATAATGGCAGTGATACCCCAAAAGCTAATCTGAATGGTTTCCTGCCTAAGCACACCTTAGATCTTGGTGGCACCTACGCACAGGATAAATTTGATGCCAGCCTCTATGGGCGTGCCATTTGGGGACGAGAAAGTGGTAAAGGATATACTGGCAAGATTCCGTCCGGATTCAAAAATTACAGTGTTTGGGATTTTTCTATGAACTACAAGCCCGTTAATTATGCGAAAATTTTCTTTAAAGTGAATAATCTTTTCGATGCCTATTACTGCGATGTAGGAACCTTTAGCACATCCTCCTATGGAGATACGACCGACTGGTACTCCATGCCGGGACGCAATTATGAGCTGGGTGTCACATTTCAGTTCTAAGGAGCAAGCATTAGCCATCACTGCATGATGCACAATAAAAGCGATGAGACAAAAATCTCATCGCTTTTATTGTGCATCGTTGCGCCGCAACCGCTGCCCTACGCAAACACCTCATCCAGCCCATGAGGATAGAGGAGGAAGTCAAAGACGCTCATAATGAGGATCCCGTCATCACCGCGGCGCGGTCGCATGACATCCTTGACGAGGATGATCTTCTTGAACCCATCTGAAAGGGCGAGGAGAGAGGCCTTCTCCTGACGAAGCTTCTCCTCATCCGGCAAGTGGAAGGCGGACTGGATGTAGTATCGCTTATTTCCCAGACTCGCGATGAAGTCCACTTCGAGCTGACGGCTCAGCATCCGCCCACTCTCTTCATCGAGTATTCTCCGATTCACTACGCCAACGTCCACCAGGTAGCCGCGGCAACGCAGTTCATTGTAAATGATATTCTCCATCAGGTGCGTTTCCTCTACCTGTCGGAAATCAAGCCGCGCATTTCGGAGTCCCACATCCTCGAAGTAGTACTTCACTGGCGTGTCGATATATTTTCTGCCCTTCACATCGTAGCGGACGGCCTTCTGTATCAGAAAGGCTTCTTCAAGGAAATCGATGTACTGGCGAATGGTATTCAGGCTGAGTTTCGAATGGAAGCGGCTTTGGAAGGTCGCCAGAATCTTGGTCGGATTCATCAGCGTACCGATAGAGGAGGCGAGCACATTCACCAGGTCTTCCATCCCCTCCGGATATTTGAGCTTATGCCGTTCCAGGATGTCCTTCAGATACGTTTCCTTGAAGAGGCTCTGCAGGTAGGTGATCTTTTGCTGCTCTGTCTTCATGGACGCGACCTGCGGAAGACCGCCATAGGTCGCGTAGTCAGCCCAACCGTGGTACATATCCCCGTCGTACTGCTCCATGAATTCCGAAAAGGCCAGCGGGTAGACATGGATCTCGTCCCCGCGCCCGCGGAAGGCAGTCAGTATGTCGTTGGAGAGAAATTTCGAATTGCTCCCTGTCACGTACACGTCCACATGTGACTCATACAGGAGGGAATTCAGCACTTCCTCAAAGTGATCGAGAAACTGTACTTCATCGAGAAGGATATAGTAGTCCCCTTCATCCGTCATGCGCTCGTGAATCCAAGAGAGGAGCATGTCGGGATCTCGGTAGCACCGCATATCCCATCGGTCGAGCTGCATGGTGAGGATATGATCCATCGCCGTTCCCTGCTGCATCAGGTAACGGGCAAAGAGATTGAAGAGAAGATAAGACTTCCCACTTCTGCGAATCCCGGTCACCACTTTGATCATGCCATTGTGCATGCGCTCCACCAGCGCATCCATGTATTTCTGTCGTTTGAACTCCATCGTAGCACTCCTCTTCACTGAAAATTAGACGCAATATTACGTCTAATTTTCAGCACATCTATCTTTTGAAATCACCCATTATGAAATGTATAATCAGGTTTTTCTCCTGTATATATCGGTTCTTTCATGATTATTATACCACGCACGCATGACTCTGTATATAATTCACGGACTGAAAAACAGACGCAATATTGCGTCTGTTTTTCAGTCCGTGAATTTCCCTTCCGACGCTTAGTGTAAAATTTTACTCGGTAGGGGAATTTTCCAGAAACAATAAAAGAGGAA
>ERZ773202.879-NODE-879-length-23061-cov-42.798009_pt1 | contig 23061 bp, 18 predicted proteins | sample MGYA00580998_ERZ773202 | MGnify/ENA primary metagenome ERZ773202 (study PRJEB29015, sample SAMEA2737803) | human gut metagenome | biome: human gut; feature: human-associated habitat; material: faeces | place: China | collected 2012 ...
ATATGCTAACCTAAAGTAAACTGTATATATGTCCGTCTAAAACCCGAAAACCGTACGGATCAGCTTACGTCAGAAACAGAAGTATAGAACCATAGAAGTGATTCAAGAAGTCTTTCTTCCTTTGACTGCAAAATATTATCTTTGCACGAATCATAATGGCCCTGTAGGATTTAATATAATTTAACGCTCTTTATTGAATGCAAGGAAGAATAGCTTCAATATGCTGAATACCAGCAGTATATCATTGTATTAACCCTTAATCTGTAGAAAAGGATGTTATCATACAAAGTAATGTCCATTTGTACTTTTTCTATATAGTTTTATACTTACATTTGCATATCATTTGTACCTTGCTAACAGTAACTATTTGATTATCAATATACTTTATATTTGAGGAGGTTAAGTAATCTCTCTCACCATAGAGATATTAGATTAGCATAAAGATCAAAGGCGTGTAAGGCTCTGAAAATGAGTTTTACACGCCTTTTTTCGTGTCTTTATGTTTTTTTATATATCTGCTTATGGCTTTATCGCAGAAAAATATGTATATTTGCAGGTTATGAAGGGGCGGAAGTTCCAGCAAGAGAAGAAAAAGACAAGTTCTAGTAAAAGAAGGAAAGGAAACGGGATATGGCAAAGAAAAGACCGCAGGTAGCACTGGTTTATGATTTTGACGGGACATTATCTCCCGGCAACATGCAGGAGTTCGGATTCATCCAGGCAACCGGAAAGACGAAGGAGGAATTCTGGGATAAAAACCGGAAGCTTGCCGTGGGCAAGGATGCCAACGGCATTCTTACCTATATGTATATGATGCTGGATGAAGCGAAGAAGAACCATATCTCGCTCACCCGCGAATCCTTCCAGAGCTTCGGTAGGAATGTGGAGCTCTTCCGTGGCGTAAGGCAATGGTTCTCGTTCATCAACGAATATGGTGCAAGCATCGGTCTCGATATCAAGCACTATATCAACTCCTCGGGATTGAAGGAGATGATAGAGGGCACACCCATCGCTCAGGAATTCGAGAACATCTATGCCTGCTCGTTTCTCTATAATGAGGATGGCATCGCCTACTGGCCAGCCGTAGCCGTGGATTATACCACGAAGACGCAGTTTCTCTTCAAGATCAACAAGGGCATCCGTCAGGTGAGCGACAACAGCAGGGTGAACCAGTATATTCCTGATAACAAGCGCCCTATCCCTTTTCCGCGAATGATTTATTTCGGGGATGGAGAAACCGACGTGCCCTGTATGAAGATGGTAAAGGAGCATGGCGGTCATTCCATTGCCGTATATGATACTCCCCAGAAGGAGGCGATGGCATGCCAACTGGTAAGGGAAGGCCGTGCCAACTTTATGTGTACGGCTAATTACAGCAGGGGAAGCGTGATGAACATCATCGTGAAGCGAATTCTGGATAAAATCAAGGCGGATTTCGAATTCGACAGATTGATAGAGGTGAACCAGAAGAAGGCGTGGAAGTAAAGGGGTGGCTTGACAGGAGGAAGGAGGACAGGCGATGGAATCGCCTGGAACGGAGGCAAAAAGGGGGACTTGCAACTTGAAGCGAGGGGCTTTTTGCTGAAACGCTGAAACGCAGGAAAGAAAAAGAAAGAAATATAATATTAATAAATAATTAATGGGAAGAAACAAATACTCAGCAGGAGAAATCAAGGAAATCGGAAAGTTGCTGCGCCTGAAGAATGCCGGCAACCGTTTGCAACAGAAATTGATACGCCACGACCTTCGCGTGGATTATGAATTCAACATCTCAGACTTCAATGAGCCGGGCAAGGCTTTCGGCGAGGAGGAACTGCAGGATGCCATCAAGCGTGGCGCCATCCAGATTCTCGACGATGCCACCATCGAAGCCATGAAGGCGAAACGTGCAAGAGACAAGGCACGTGATGAGGCAGAGAAGCAGAAGGATGCCATCGCCAGCGGTGAGCAAACCGACTGGCAGGAGGCAATGAAGGAATGGAACGAATGGGAAAGTTCTAAAGAAAAATAAATGTTAGAATCGAATTCCGAAGGAGATTCCGAGATAATGAATTCCGAAAGAAATTCCGAGGATTTATTGAATTATAAATAAGATAGAAACAAAAAAGAAATATGGCTAAAGTATTGATCAAGACTTCAGAGGGCGACATCAAAGTGCGCCTCTACGACGAGACTCCTCAGCATCGTGACAACTTCCTGAAGTTGGCGAAGGAGGGATATTTCGATGGCACACTCTTCCACCGTGTCATCAAGGATTTCATGATCCAGGGCGGCGACCCTGACAGCAAGGGCGCTCCTAAGGGCAAGATGCTGGGCACGGGCGGACCTGATTACACCATCCCTGCCGAGTTTGTTTATCCACAGCTCTTCCACAAGCGCGGTGCCTTGAGCGCTGCCCGTCTGGGCGACGAGGTGAACCCTGAGCGTGAGAGCAGCGGCAGCCAGTTCTATATCGTCTGGGGAAAGACCTACAAGCAGAACGAGCTGAAGCAGATGGAAAAGCAGATGGGCATGCAGATGGAGCAGAACATCTTCAACCAGCTTGCCAAGGAGCACCATGATGAAATCATGAACTTCCGCCGCAACCGCGACCGCGAGGGCTTGATGAAGCTCCAGGATGAGCTGGTGGATGAAACCAAGAAGCGCTGCAAGGAGCAGGGTTACCCTAAGTTTACCGAGGAGCAGCAGAAGGCTTACACCGAGGTGGGCGGAACCCCATTCCTCGACAACCAGTACACCGTTTTCGGTGAGGTAGAGGAAGGTCTTGACGTAGTAGAGAAGATTCAGAACTGCGAAACCATGCGTGATGACCGCCCTAAGGAGGATATCAGTATGGAGATTTCCATTATAGAGGAGTAAAGGCTTTAAGTAGCTTCAACAAGATGACCGTATGGTATGACGGCTTGACCACTCCTACCGATTTCGCCACCGGTTTCCCAATCCACGAGGAGGATACGGAGACGAAGACCTTCGTAAGAAGCTATGCCGAATGGCAGATCCGCATCAAGGATTACCTGGATGCATTGAAGACTCCTCTCCAGGTTGAGGTGAAATAGAAACTTCGAATACTACTTTTTTATCTCACTAGGAAATATTAGTTTCTTCACTGTGTAAATGTTTGTAATCCACGAAGAAAGTTATGTTCCGCAGTGCTGAACTTAAGTTCAACACTGTGGAATACAAGTTCAGCACTGCTGAACATAAGTTCAACACTGCTGAATATAGTTTTTAATTAAGAATACAAGAAATACTCATTCTTCTAAAAATCTTAAATCTTATAGTGCAATCAATCTTACTTCGTCATCTCGAAGCCAATGCGCACGCCATCGTAGTTATCCACAATGCTGCTCACGGCACTCATCGTAGTGCTGCCGGTAAGATTCAGCTTGCTCAAGGTCTTGACCAGGGTGAGCAGCTTCTTCTGCTCGAAGAGCAGGCTGATGCCATTGGCTGTGCGGGTGGCAAAACCCGAAGCACTCAACAGCAAACCCTTCAGCTGGATGGCATGCGTCTTCTCATCGAAGGTATAGGTGCCGTTCCATGACTGGCCGTCGATCTTGGCAGCAAAGGTGCCATCGGCCTTGAAGGTAAAGTAGGTATTGCTCTTGCTGAAGCCGAACTTACTGTAGTACTTGCTCAGATCCTCCTCTATCTTGCTGGCAGCAATCTCGCCGCCAGCCTTTGCCAGCAGGTTCTCTGAGGTGAAGGCGCAACCCGGCTTGCTGTACTTCCAGGTATGGGCGCAGAGATCTGCCTGCGAGAAGGTGGCTGAACCTATCACATTGTTCAGAATGCCATTGATGATGCTGCTGCCGGTAGTAGTGCCGCCACCCAGCAAACCGCCTAAAACGCCTGCCACTACGCTTCCTGCAGAATAACCACTATTAGTGGTAGCCGAAGTAGAAGTAGATGTGGTAGGAGTAGATGCCGCAGCTGAAGATGTTGCTGTAGATGAAGAAGTGGTCTTCTTGGCTGTTGTCTTCTTGGCTGTTGTTTTCTTGGTAGTTGTTTTCTTCTTCGATGTCTTTTTAGTTGTTTTCTTCACAGGCATCAATTCAGAAAGTGAAGCCTCCTGAACAGCTTCATTCATTGCGCATACATTGCTGCCGGAAGTGCTGGCAAGCACCAGGGCAGCCATTAAAAATACCTTTCTCATTTTTTACTTTCTATTTATTATAATTGTAACTTTCGTTTAAACAAAACTCACTTTTCATCATTATTTGCTATTTTCTTAGACGAAAGAGATGGCGAAAGGTTCAAATATCGTTCAGAAAAAGGTATAAATGTTTCTTTTTTTTGACGTACATCAAAAAAGAACGATTATTAGCATAAATTTATCAAAAAGTGTACCCGAATATGATAAGAAAGCCCTATCTTTGCACCGTTAACAAAATCACAATAGGTTATGAATGATTTAATTAAGGTCAACACAATGAGTGAGAATATGGCATTGAACAAGTGCCGAGAGATTCTCAACGATCGCCGTGAGGCTCTTGCTTCTAAGGCGAAGAAGAATGATTAAGGGTAACTTTCGCAAGAGAGTGCTCTTGAGAAAAATTACGTAAGAGAGAAAGGAAATTACGTAAAAAAGATTATTTTCAGAATGACTCTTTGATACCACAAAGAGAAAAAAAAGGCAAAAAGTCCCGTTGGCGAGTAAAATCGTTCAACGGGACTTTTTGATTTCTATGCTGACCGGAATGATATCCCAGCGGGGATATTATTCCTGGCTCTTCTCAGCCTTCATGATTACCTCGACATGGTTGCCGCTCTTCATGAGTACATTCTTGAGGAAGTCGGAAACCTGCTGGCCACGGAGGTTCTTCACGAACTCCTTGTAGCCGGTATGGTTATCGAAACCGAGACCTGTATAGTTGGCAAGAACGCCGAGCCAATAAGCATTGTTCTTCTCATCTACACCTGCCTGCTTCAGGAGAATCTCCTTCACCTTCTGCAAGTCGGCAGCATCTACCTGCTTCTCTACCTCTTCTACACCCTTGAAGAAATAGGTAATGGCGGTATCGGCCTTCTCCGGATTCAAGCCGGCATTGGCGGTGATGCTGATGGCTGCCTTGTCGTCGAAATCGCGGAGCATGCCGAAGGTGGCTCCTGCATGGTAAGCTGCACTCAACTGCTCACGGATGGTGCGCAGATACTGCATCTCCAGCAGTCGGGAGGTTACATCTGCCAGAACCATGTTCTGCATAGAGAATGGCAACTTGGTGCTCCATATCTCTGATGCCTGGGTTTGAGGATTGGCCATCGCCTTGGTAAAGTTGTTCTTCACCTCGCCCTTGGCGTATGGAATCTCCTTGTTCTTCAGCTTGAAGCCATTGTTTGGCAAGCTGGCAATATACTGCTCGATGAGCGGAAGGAGGGTCTTCTCATCGTAGTTGCCCACGAAGTAGAAGGTGAAGTCCTTGGCATTGCCGTAATACTCCTTGGCAAGCGCCATCAGGCGATCGTAGTTGATGACCTTGATCTCATCGGAAGTAGGAATGCGGCCAATCTTGCTACCCAGATAAAGGGTGCTCTGTAATGAATCCTGATATACCATGTTAGGATTGTTGCTCTGGTTGGCCAATATGGTAGCATAGGTATTCTGAAGATTCTTGAACGACTTCTCATCCTTGCTCAATGCTGTCATCTTGAGATAGATGAGCTGCATCAGGGTCTCCACGTCCTTAGGAGTAGAATTGCCGGAAAGGCCATGGCTGTAAGGCTTGATGGAGAAGCCTACACCTGCCTGCTTGCCTGCGAGCGCCTTTTCAAGATCGGTGCGTGAGAAGCTGCCCAAACCGCTGGCACCCCAAGCCTCGGTCATCAGCATGATGCTAGGGTAATCGCTCTTATCGAGAGCCGAATAACCCACCTTGGCATTGGCAGAGAAGAGAATCTCATTATCCTTGAAATCGGTCTTCTTCAATACCACCTTGGCACCGTTGGAAAGGGTAAGCTGCTTGTAACCCAGCTGTTTGTTCTCTACGGTCTTCTTGATCTTGCCTGGCTTAGGCAACTGAGCCATCAGCGGCTCCTGTTTCACGTTGTCCACGTATGCCTCCAGCTTCTCAGAGCGCACCTGCTTCACGATATCGGCAAGCTCCTTCTCGGTAGGATAAACGGCACCCTCTGCCTCGCGCATCAGCACCATCGATACCAGGTTGGTATCGCTCTGGCAAACCAGCTGCTTGGCATAGGCATTGATGGCCTCCAATGGCAGCTGAGGTACTACCATCTTGTAGATCTGACTCTCGTCCTCTACCGATGGGATTGGCTCGTTGGAGATGAAGTTATCCACATATTGAGAGGTAAACTGCTCGTTCTTCATCTTATCCTTGTTGGCAAGTGTCTTATCTACCTGGCTCAGGAACTCCTCCTTGGCACGCTGATACTCAGTGGCTGTGAATCCGAAGTCGTGCATGCGCTTTGCCTCGCGCAATACGGCAGCATAAGCCTCCTTTACCTTACCTGGCTTTGCCACACCGATAAGACTGAAGGCACCCTTGGTAGAAGAGAGCAGGAAGTCGCCGTCGTCGGCACCTGCCTGAAGGAATGGGCAGTCAGCTTCCTGGGCAATCTCGGCATAGCGTGCACCCAGCATAGAGGTAACCACATTGTCCATGTATCCCTTCATGAGATAGCTCATGTCGCCCTTCATCGCATTAGGGATGGCTGGATGCTTCATGAAGATATTGAAGATATCATACTGCTGCTCCTTGTCCTTGTCGATTACGTAGATGGCTGTATCATTATCGGCTACTTCCACCGGCTCTATCTTGGCTGCATTGGCAGGCACCTTGATGCCCGAGAAGAGCTCCTTGATCTTGCTCTCGATATGGTTGACATCTACATCACCCACGACGATGATTGCCTGATTGTCAGGGCGATACCACTTGCGGTAGTAAGCACGCAGGGTTTCCGGCTTGCAGCCGTCGATGACGCTCATCAATCCGATAGGGAAACGGTAGCCATACTTGTTGTTCTGATAGAGTTTTGGCAATGAGCGCTCTATCATGCGCTGCTGACCCACGATGCGCATACGGTACTCATTGTGTACCACGTCGCGCTCGTCATTGATGGCTTCCTCGGTAAGAGAGATGCCATTGCTCCAATCCTTGAGGATGAGCATGCATGAATCTACGGCTGTAGGGCGGGTAGTAGGTACATCGGTGAAGTAATATACGGTTTTCTCTACACTGGTATAGGCATTGAGATTTCTACCATACTCCACACCGATGCTCTGCAGGTAATCCTGGAGGGAATTACCCTTGAAGTGATCGGTACCGTTGAAGGCGAGGTGCTCGAGGAGGTGAGCCAAACCGCGCTGATCATCGTTCTCATTGATAGAACCCACTTTCTGGGCAATGTAGAAGCTGGCTACATGCTCAGGATAACTGTTGTGACGAATGTAGTAAGTCAATCCATTGTCGAGATGACCAATCTTCACATTCTTGTCCACAGGAATGGCTGGCATCTGTGCCATCGCACTTCCCACAGATAAACACAGCAGAAACGCTGCAAAAATCTTTCTTAGTTTCATCTGCTATTGATTTATAAATTACTTATTTCCAATATTCCGCTTGCAAAATTACACAAAATAAAAAAGATTTGCAAGCATTTGGGAGATTATCTTCCCCAATACCTGCAAATCTTAACGTAAAACTAACATTGGAAGCTCTTCATCCACGAACCACGGTAAAGTCGGATGAGGAAAAGCGTGCCTCTGAGGGTAAGCTCCGTAGCCATCGCAATCCAGACACCCTCCAAGCCATAGCTCTTGGAAAGGGCGTAAGCCAGGGTGAGGCGCACCAGCCACATGGTACCCAGATTGATGGCGGCTGGCTTCCGGGTATCGCCCGCTCCCACGCAGACACAATAGGTTACGATGCTCGCTGCAAAGAAAGGCTCGGCAAAGGCCTCGATGCGAAGGCAGGTAGTACCCAGCTCGCGGATGCTCTCTACCGGCGAGAGCACACCTATCATCTCGGGGGCAAAGACATACATCACCACTCCCATCAATGCCATCACGCACATACCCAATCCCACCGTCATATAGGCAAAATTGCGGCAGAGATCGGTACGCCCGGCACCATGCGTCTGACCCACCAGGGTGGTGGCGGCATCACCGATACCATAACCCGGCATATAGCAGAGGCTCTCGGCGGTGATGGCAAACGAGTGGGCAGCAATGGCGATATTGCCCAATGGTGCCACGATCATGGTGCTCACGATCTGCGCACCGCTCATCAGGACATTCTGTATGGCTATCGGGATGCTGATCTTGCAGGCATGGTGCAGGTATTCCTTCACCCACCGGAAAGGTTCCTTGTCCTGACGCAGATTGAGTATCCGGTTACGGCATGCCGTGAGGTAGAGATTGGGCAGCGAGATGCAGATATAGGCAAGCGCCGTGCCGCAGGCAGCTCCCACCACGCCCATCTTCATGACGTAGATGAAGAGGTAATTGAGCACCACATCGCAGATGCATATCAGCACCGCCATCACACTCGGGGTATGCATGTTGCCTGCCGACTTGAGCATCATCTCGGAGACATGATACAGGAATACGAAGGGCAACGCCAAACCGTATATCAGAAAATAACGCGAGGAATTGCCCGCAATATCAGCACCGCCACCCAGCCAATAAGGCAGATGGGAATGCACTCCTACACATGCCAGGGTAACACAAAGGCTGAACACCAAACCGCATATCAGGGCATGGCGGAATACCTGACGAGCCTTCACGAAATCGTTGGCTCCGATGAAATGAGCCACCTGCACCGAGAAACCGGTAGCTGCCGCACTGAGCAAACTGCCAATGAGCCAGTTGGTTGACTCGATAAGTCCGATGCTAGCCGAAGCCTCAGCACCCAGATGTCCCACCATGGATGCATCGATGAAGAACATCATCACGGTGGAAATCTGCGCCAGCATAGAGGGAATACTCAACCCCACGATGAGATTGAGTTTCTCGCTGCGAGCCATCGCCCTACCCTCGCGTATCGACTCCATCAGATAATCTGTCTTATTCTTGAATAACATATATTTTCTCTTATTAATTGCGTTAACGAAAAAAATGGCGACTCCGAGAAGGAATCGCCACCTTTTATTTAATCTTATAAATTTCGTACCTTTGTTTTTCCCAAAACTTAACTTCCGCAGAGCGGAACAGTACTGTTTTTTGTCGTCACTGAATAAACAATCTTATTCTTACCTAAACTAACACCTGTAGTCCTTGAATAAACAATCTTTTCTAACTACCTTAACTAAAACCAATAAACCAATGAACAACAATCTTAACTTTACCTAACAACTAAACCTAATAAAATCTATTACCTAACTAAAAACCTAAAACTTATTTTTTCTGATGCAAAGGTACAACTATTTTCTGGAACTGCAATACTTTTACCCGAAAAAATGCAGAAAACTAACATTTTTTTAATATCGACAACATTTTGTGCGCGAACACGAACACTTGTTAACACATCAAAAAGGTATGTTAACACAAAGCGTTCCTAAGAATGCCATCAGACGGCAATTCTAGGAACGCTCCTATTCTATCACCTATATATAATAAGGTGTAAATCCCCCAAAAATCCTACTCTGTAATCCATTCTCCCTTGAGTGCCTGGGCAGCAGCTCTAGAACCCGGTATTACCTGACCCGGACGATAGTAGCTGTCGAGCACTATCTCGAAGCGAAGCATGGAATAGGCAGGGATTACGCTACTCGAACTCTGGGTAGAACCATAAGCCAGCTGATATGGGATATACACCAGCCAATGATCGCCGATGTGCATCTTGAGCACAGCTGTGGTAAAACCATCTATCCAGCCACTCGTCAAATTGGTTGTAACCTGAGCAGTGGCCTTGTCGTAGGTACCCTCGAAGGTCTTATCGAATACATAACCTGCAGGATAAGTATCAGTGCCCAGCAATCTGCCCAAATAGCTCACCTTCACAGAATCGGTGTACATAGGGCATCCGCTGCCCTTGCCTTCCTTCAACACGCGAACCACGATGTGATCAGCATCCTTGTAGGAAAGCGGAACATCCATACCAGTCACATCCTTGTTAGGTGTCTGGTTCTGGAGCGACCATTTGCGAATCACCTTCCATTCATCGCTGCCGTTGGCTATCTGCTGACGGGCATACGCCAAAGTATCGGCAAAAGCCTTCTCGTTACGCTCCTGCCAGTTGGCATACTCATCTACGGTGTTGTCATCCTCGCTACATGATGACAGTGCGAATACTGCCATCATGAGCAAGAAGAGATATTTAGAAATTCTTAATTTCATTACCAAGTTTCTTTAATACACTGGTGATACTTACGCGATCCTCGATGATGCCACGAAGGTCAGAGATAGCTACGCGCTCCTGCTCCATGGTATCACGATAACGCAAAGTTACCTTGTGATCCTTAGGTGTCTCGTGGTCAACGGTGATACAGAATGGAGTACCGATGGCATCCTGACGACGGTAACGCTTACCGATAGAATCCTTAGGATCGCCATAGTGGGTATTGAAGTGGAACTTCAACTCATCCACAATCTCGTGAGCCAACTCTGGCAGGCCATCCTTCTTATCCAATGGGAATACGGCGCACTTCACTGGAGCCAATGCCTCTGGCAGGCGCAATACCACACGTGTCTCACCATTCTCAAGCTTCTCCTCGCAGTAAGAGTGGCACATCACGCTGAGGAACATACGGTCAACACCGATAGAGGTCTCTACATCGTAAGGCACATAGCTCTCGTTCTTCTCAGGATCGAAGTACTTGATAGAGCGGCCGCTGTATTTCTCGTGCTGAGAAAGGTCGAAATTGGTACGGCTGTGGATACCCTCTACCTCCTTGAAGCCGAATGGCATCTTGAACTCGATGTCGGTAGCAGCGTTGGCATAGTGAGCCAGCTTCTCGTGGTCGTGGTAACGGTAGTTCTCGTTGCCCATGCCCAGTGCCTCATGCCAAGCCAGGCGAACCTTCTTCCAATACTCAAACCACTTCATCTCTGTACCTGGCTGGCAGAAGAACTGCATCTCCATCTGCTCGAACTCACGCATACGGAATACGAACTGACGGGCTACAACCTCGTTACGGAAAGCCTTACCAATCTGGCAGATACCGAATGGCAACTTCATACGGCCGGTCTTCTGAACACTCAGGTAATCTACGAAGATACCCTGAGCTGTCTCAGGACGGAGATAAACCTTGCTTGTAGCATCGCTGGCAGCACCCATCTGGGTAGAGAACATCAGGTTGAACTGGCGAACGTCTGTCCAGTTCTTGGTACCGCTGATAGGGCAGACGATACCCTCATCCTCGATAATCTGCTTCAGCATCTCCAGGTTAGGTCCCTGCATTGCCTCAGTATAGCGGGCATGGAGATCATCAAACTTCTTCTGGTTTTCCAGTACACGAGGGTTGGTTGCACGGAACTGAGCCTCATCAAAGCTATCGCCGAAGCGCTTCTGAGCCTTGGCAATCTCCTTGGCAATCTTCTCCTCATACTTAGCCATATGATCCTCGATGAGCACATCGGCACGATAACGCTTCTTGGAATCACGGTTATCGATCAATGGGTCGTTGAAGGCATCCACATGTCCAGAAGCCTTCCATACGGTAGGGTGCATGAAGATAGCTGCATCGAGACCTACAATGTTCTCGTGCAACAATACCATACTCTGCCACCAGTACTGCTTGATATTATTCTTGAGCTCAACACCATTCTGACCATAATCGTAAACGGCAGCCAAGCCATCATAAATTTCACTACTAGGGAACACAAAGCCATATTCCTTGCAATGGCTTACAATTTTCTTAAAAACATCTTCCTGTGCCATGATTAAATCTTATTTTTTTCAAATTTTCGGCAAAGATACTCTTTTTTCTCGAAAAAATGTTGTATTTTTGCCATAAATTAATAAAATAAGTATTAAAAGCTATATATGAGCGACGAAATTAAAGATAAAAACGAGATAAATGAGGAAAATACGCCTCAGGAACACTCCGACTACAAGCCGGTGAACCGTTTTGATGCTTCTGCCGTACATCACCTCAGCGGAATGTATCAGAACTGGTTCCTCGACTACGCATCGTATGTGATCCTGGAGCGAGCCGTGCCCCATATCGAAGACGGATTGAAACCCGTACAGCGACGCATCCTCCACTCCATGAAGCGCATGGATGACGGAAGATACAACAAGGTGGCTAACATCGTGGGACATACGATGCAGTTCCACCCTCACGGAGATGCATCCATCGGAGATGCACTCGTGCAGATGGGACAGAAAGACCTGCTCATCGACACACAGGGTAACTGGGGTAACATACTCACCGGCGACCGTGCAGCCGCTCCCCGATACATCGAGGCACGACTCTCGAAATTTGCCCTGGATGTGGTATTCAACCCTAAAACCACCGACTGGCAACTCTCCTACGATGGCAGAAACAAGGAACCTATCACCCTGCCAGCCAAATTCCCGCTGCTCCTGGCACAAGGTGCCGAGGGTATCGCCGTGGGTTTGAGCAGCAAGGTACTGCCGCATAACTTCAACGACCTCTGCGATGCTGCCATCCACTACCTCAAGGGAGAACCCTTCCAGCTCTATCCGGATTTCCCTACAGGAGGCGCCATCGACGTAAGCAAATACAGCGACGGACAGCGAGGAGGCGTACTGAAGGTAAGAGCCAAGATAGACAAGCTCGACAACAAGACACTCGTAATCAGCGAGATTCCATTCAGCAAAACCACAGGAAGCCTCATCGACTCCATCACCAAGGCGGTGGAAAAGGGAAAGATCAAGGCAAGAAAGGTGGATGATGTCACATCAGCCAACGTGGAAATCCTCGTGCATCTGGCACCAGGCACTTCTTCGGACAAGACGATGGATGCCCTCTATGCTTTCAGCGACTGCGAAATCAACATATCGCCCAACTGCTGCGTCATCGAGGACAACAAGCCGAAGTTCCTCACCGTGAGCGATGTGCTCAGACATAGCGTTGACCGCACCATGGGATTGCTCCGACGCGAACTGATGATCCGAAAGGGCGAGCTGGAAGAGCAGCTTTTCTTCTCCTCGCTCGAACGCATCTTCATAGAGGAGCGCATCTACAAGGAGCGCAAGTTCGAGCAGAGCAAGAGTCAGGACGAGGTAGTGGCATTCATCTACTCCAAACTGGAGCCGTTCAAGGATCAGATCTTCACCGCCAATATCGACGGCAAGGGAAACGTGGAATACTCCTTCCACCGGGACATCACACGCGACGACATCCTCAAACTCCTGGAAATCAAGATGCAGCGAATCCTGAAATATAATAAGGATAAGGCAGATGACCTCCTGCTGAAAATCAAGACGGAACTGGCAGAAATAGAAAACGACCTCGCTCACATGACCGATGTCACCATCAACTGGTTTGAGTATCTCAAGGGCAAGTACGGAAAGATGCATCCTAGAAAAACCGAAATCAGGAACTTCGATACCATCGAGGTGACCAAGGTGGTGGAAGCCAACCAGAAACTCTACATCAACCGACAGGAAGGTTTCGTGGGTACAGGCTTGAAGAAGGATGAATTCGTATGCAACTGCTCTGATCTCGACGACATCATCATCTTCTACAAGGATGGAAAATTCAAGGTAACCAAGGTTGCCGACAAGATATTCGTGGGTAAGAACATCCTCCACGTACAGGTGTTCAAAAAGAACGACAAGCGAACCATCTACAACTGCGTATATCGTGATGGCAAGCAGGGCGACTACTTCATCAAGCGATTCAACGTAACCGCTATGACGCGCGACAAGCTCTACGACATCACGCAGGGAACTCCGGGAAGCCGCATCATCTACTTCACCGCCAACCCTAACGGCGAGGCAGAAATCATCAAGGTGACGATGGAACCTGATCTGAGCAAAAAACGCCAGAGCATCTTCCTGGAGAAAGATTTCTCTGAAATCCTCATCAAGGGACGTGCTGCCAAGGGCAACCTGCTCACCAAGCGAACCATCCGCCGCATCGGATTGAAGAGCCACGGACACAGCACCCTGGGAGGAAGAAAGGTATGGTTCGACCCGGATGTAAACCGTATCAACTATGATGAGAACGGCAAATTCCTGGGAGAATTCAACGATGATGACTCGATCCTGGTTGTACTCGACAACGGCGAATTCTACATCACCAACTTCGATGTGAACAACCATTACGAGGACAACATCCTGAGATTGGAAAAATGGGACGAGCACAAGATATGGACAGCCATTCTCTATGATGCCGACAATGAGGGATATCCATACATCAAGCGTTTTACGATGGATGCCACCAAGCGCCACCAGAATTGTCTGGGAGAGAATCCAAACAGCAAGCTCATCCTGCTCACCGATACCCCATTCCCTCGCCTCAAGGTTACCTATGGTGGTGTGGATGCCATCCGACCTGCCGAAGAAATCGATGCCGAGCAATTCATCGCTCAGAAGAGTTTCAAGGCAAAGGGTAAGCGCCTGACGACATGGAAACTGGAAAGCATCGAGGAATTAGAGCCGACAAGATTCCCGGAGCCTCCAGCAGAAGATGATCCTGATGCAGAAGATACAACCGGCGATTCTGAAGGCGCTGGTAAGAATGCTGAAGCTGTAGAGAATCTCGATCCTGATGCAGGAAAAAGCGAGCAGCAGGTAATAGATGAACTGACCGGTCAAACCAATCTCTTCTCTGAAAAAGATTTCGAAGAAGATCAGAAAGACAAAGATTGGTTGTCGAAGCAATAAAAGATTAGAGAAGAAATAAAGCTCCAAAGAAGCTCATCCCGAAAAAAGGCGAAGCTCGAAAAGAAGCTCACCCAGAAAGGGGATAAAGCTCGAAAAGAATTGAAACCAAAAATAAAAATAGGGAGTTTAAGGCTTCAATAACCTTAAGCTCCCTTTTATTATTCTTATACTAAATACTCTGAGCATTCGCTATTTTCCGCATTTCGCGTTTCAGCGTTTCTGCGTTTCAGCGTTTCTGCGTTTCTGCGTTTCAGCGTTTCAGCGTTTCAGCGAATAGCCTCCTCCATGTCTCCCTCCTCGCCCCCGTTCCAGGCGATTCCATCGCCTGTCCAGCAAGGCTTTATTTCTTATACCCCTTCAGTTTCTCCAGGCAATAAGCCTTGAAATCATTCCAGTGGTAATAAGGCTCCACATCGCTCTTGATAGGAAGCGTAGCCTCATCCTCGCAGAGCAATACCTTCACCAGCACATCATTCGCCTTGTTGCGATAGAATACAAACTGAAGGTTGGTAGCCATCGGAGTAATCTTATAATCAAACCATTGAGAAGAGATTCTCTCTGGATCCCTGATCTCCTCACCATATCCATTCAGATCCAGGAGGCAAGTAAGCGGAGTAACCATCGTATCATGACCATATCTCAAGGTAGCACCCGGATGCGGAAGAGCTATGCAGCTATCAGCCTTCTGGATGATATCCATCAGAAGATTACGCTGGGAATATGGCTGAACATTGCCCGTATAAGGAGAATTGCCATACGCCATCTGCCACCAGATATTGGTACTTACCCAATTCTGATACAGCTCCTCCTCAGTAAAGAGATCATAAAGCGAAACCTTACCTCTCAACTCAGTACCCTGGACAGAGCTAGCCATCTCATAAAGCTTTCTGTTCAAGTCGCTCTGGTTGATATTCTGTTTCACCCAAGCCGGATCATTGAAAAGTTCCTGCATCACTCGGCTATAGCAGGCATGCTTCTTGGAAAACTCCTCCTGTACCACCTTTCTGCCCACAGAATTCTTCAAGCTATCCAGGTATCTATCTCCCTGATTCATATAGTACATATCATGCTCGCTGGCATCGTGGAAGATATGAAGCTTAGGATTCATGCGGAGCATCTGCTGCAAGCCATTCTCCATTGAGAGAATGCAGCGGATCACCACCGTGCTTCGTGCCTCAATATTCGTATTACCGGCAAAGATCTCAGGAAATCTTTCCATCATTCGCTTGGTAATCCCCTGATGCTGGAGAGCTCCCAATGGAGTCAACTCGCCATCACGTCCCTTTGCCTCTTCACGAATCAGCTTCACCTTAGCCAGTGTTTCCTCACCCTTGGCAGTCAACTTACCTTCCTGCTTCGCCTTCAACAGAGAGAAATAAGGCACATCATACGCCTGCTTGCCAATCATATAGCGGGAGCCATGACGGCCATAGTGGCTCAGATAGAAAGGCTTATATCCCTTAGGCGCCGGAGTCAACTGCTTCTGAGGCCCACGATAAGCCACATAGTTACTACCCGAGAGTGTAATGTCTCGCTTGAAATCCTCCAGAGGACTCTGAGCAGACAATGGCATCGCAAAAACAAGAGATGCCAACAATAATAGATTCTTTGTATTCATTGTTACTACATTTTTATTGTATAATTCATTTTTTTCATCATGATTATTTTCAGTTTGCCTGCAAAAGTACCATTATTTCTCGTAAAAAACAAACAAACCCGCTTTTTTCTGCTCATTTCTTCTTTTTATTCGAATATTTATTGTATCTTTGCACTCACAAATGCGCTTGTGGCGAAATTGGTAGACGCGCTAGACTTAGGATCTAGTGGTTTAGGCCGTGTAGGTTCGAGTCCTATCAGGCGCACCGAAGAAAATCCTAACTGCTTGATAATAAGCGGTTAGGATTTTTTCTTTCTAGAAATCAGGAAGTTATGACCAACATACTTGAATATAAAGATTGGAAGAATCAGAAATTACACAATAAAAACATTTTTTTGATTTAAATCAACAAATTCCCATATTTTACAAGAAAACCAGATAAACTATTCTTGTTTTTCGCATATTTCCTATACCTTTGCCCACGGAATTCCAATAAAAGAAAAGAAATAAAGTATTAATTTCGGTTTAAAAGATTAATTATGAAGAAGATTATGTTGAGCCTTATGATGGCTCTCGTTTCTGTTTGCGCTAGCGCACAGGTTTACATCGGTGGTACAGCTGGTATCTCTAGCAATAAGATCGGTGATAGTGACAGCAAGACTGCTTACAAGCTCATCCCTGAGATTGGTTATCAGTTCAACAACAAGTGGGATGCCGGTATCGAGGTAGGTATCCAGAAGGGCGATGTTTGCAAGATTTCTCCTGTTGGCGATGCTACTACCTTCACTATTGCTCCTTACGTACGCTATGCAGCAGTAGAGAGCAAGGTAGTTGATCTCTTCTTCGAGGGTACTATCGGTTATGGCAGTGTAAGCAAGGGCGGTGGCGACTTCTACGAGGTAGGCATCAAGCCAGGTTTGGCTGTTAAGCTTACAAAGCATGTTGAATTCATCTCAAAGATTGGCTTCCTCGGATACAAAGGCTATTCTCCTGAGCACGGAGATAACTCTTCTACATTCGGAGTTGACGTAGATGCAAGCAACATTTCTTTTGGTGCTATCTACAAGTTCTAATCTTAGAAAAGCTCATTTACTCTTCGTAAAATATATCAAGGGCGCAAGCTTTTTCCGCAACAGGAATAGCTTTCGCCCTGTTTTTATGTAAAATCTCAATTTATATGAAACCTCTATAAAGGGCAACTTATATGAAAACCTCAATATAGAGCAACCTTGATAACCCCATCTTTTCTATTCTCAAACACATCGTAGGCTTCCTCTATTCTAGATAACGGAAAACGATGGGTAATGAGAGGAGTGGTATCTATCTTGCCCTGTGCTATCAAGCTCAGGATTTCCTCACAATCACAGCCATCTACACCACCCGTCTTGAAAATGAGATTCTTGCCATACATATCAGGAAGCGGAAGCATCTGGGGCTTATCATACATAGCTACAATAGTAACGATGGCATTAGGACGGGCACACTTCCATGCCAACTGGAAGGTATCCGAACCACCAGCTACTTCCATCACCACATCGGCTCCACCATGCAAACCCTGCTCCTTGACGAAGGTTTCGCAATCTTCCGGTTCTACCACAAGAACCTGCGGATAATGTTCCTGGATAAATGCTCTCCTGGCTTCTGATTTCTCGCAAACGATGATTTTTCCAGGATTCTTCAGTAAGGTACAGAGCAAACAGCAAACTCCCGTAGGACCTGCTCCGATAATGAGAACCGTATCTTCTTCCTTAATTTCCGAGATTCGGGTTGCCCAGAATCCAGTGGCAAGAATATCGCCAACAAAGAGTGCCTGCTCATCGCTCACCGTATCAGGAATCTTATTCAATCCGGTAGTGGCATACGGAACTCTGACGTATTCCGTCTGACCACCATCTATCCTGCACCCCAACGCCCAGCCACCGTGAGGAGAAGTACAGTTGTTTACGTATCCATTCTGGCAGTAGAAGCATTCGCCACAATAAGTCTCCACATTCACCGTTACTCTATCGCCCGGCTTCACATGGGTAACCTGCCCGCCTACTTCTTCTACAACACCCACCATCTCATGCCCCACGGTAATACCCGGTACGGCACGAGGCACTGAACCATGCTTGATATGCAGATCGCTGGTGCAGATACTGCTCATTGTTACTCTCACTATAGCATCCTTGATGGTAGGTTTCGCTTTCTCTACAAAAGCGAATTCTCCTTTTTTAATATATGTAAATGCTTTCATCGTCTCTAGTTTATTAATGTTTTATCGAAAATGCAAATATACAAAAAAATATTCATAGCATCATACGTTATGCCAACTTTTTATGCTTTGTTAAAATTAGAGTTTTTTTAACGAGAAAATACTGAAAATTCACAGAATATATATATCTTTGCAGTATTATTATAACATCATATCACAAAAAACCATTCTATATGAATAATTACAAGAATATCAAGGCAAAGGTTCTGCGCATTGATGAAGAAGAACATAAGTTCGTCATCGAAGTAGAAAACAGAATTTATAAGGTAGGACAGATTGACTTCCAAAGGAGGCAACCCGCCCCTAAGACACTTGACTGTCTGATGATTACAACCCATCTAGGCAAGGTTTTCATTTCCCAAAACATAGAACACCTCATGAGAAAACATTATAAGGAAAATGATGAGGTGGATTTCAAGATCAAGATGACATTAGGTGATTTCTATCACCTGGAAGACGAATACGGCTTCACGGCAATGTTGAAAAGGGATACCATCATCAATGCAGCGCTCACTCCTAGAGTAAGATGCAGAGTGATGAAGTTCCGCCAGAAATACATGGAGGTACAACTCGTAGAAGTATTGGGCGCCGATAAGTCGGAGTTTTCACTTTCAGATAAAGATTTTCGTGAAATCATAGGTGATGAAAACTGGAATACCCCTGAGTTCAGAAATCTGATGCTCGGAGATACGCCTTCTGACATCTTCGACCTGGAGTGCCACCGATGGATAGCTGGCATCTCCAATCATCTCAGCCAAGATGAATTACAGACATTACTCCTGCAGATTCATTCCCAATGCATCGAAACGCTACAGGGAGAGTATCTCCTGCCCCGATGCAAGGAAGCCGAACGCATGCTGCTAGAACAGCGATTTACCGATATCATCGAACTGATATCTTACTACATTCAAGCCATCAGAATATTAAGAGAGGGAAAGGCCGAGCATACCATCAGCCAGATTCTTTCCACTCTATCCACTTGTGCCTATATCTACCATCCACGCAAGCAGTTCTGCATCATGCAATGCATCTTCATGCTTGACTTTTCGATTATGGAAAAACTCATCACGTCTATCCTGACCACCCTTCGCAGCCAGCAGGTATATCTTTGGAACAGAAAACCCTTTCAGATGCAATGGCTCAAACTGTTACAAAGCTATGTAGAGAATATCTATCACCAGACAGACAGACTCTCCAGCGATGCAACAACCAAGGAAACCATGATTCTGGTTTTGATCATCGAGCTGATACTGGGACGTCATGCATCGCATAAGATTTACGATAACTCATTGAATCAGGCATTGCTCTATCGCTTGGTTTCGCTGATGAATGTAAGCGACCCAAACAAGACTCTCCAGAAAGCATTCCTTTCTCTCTTCACCCCGACAGAATTCAATGCAGCCCTTCCTTTCAACAGCGATGACGCATTCGTCCTCGCCAATATGCTCTGCTCCCAACAGGACAATGAAACCGTGGAGAGTTTCGAACCTGCCAAATATGAGAATGAAACAACTCTTCTCACCGTCAACGAGCAAGCTATCACCATACAGCCAAAGGATTTGGATAAAGAGAATGTATATATGCCTCTCTCTTCACGTATGGGATTATGGCATGGACTTTCCATCCGCCTGGACGAAAAACCACCGGTAAAACTACGTGGAAAAGTAGGTACTACCATCGAACACTATAAGGAGCTGTGGGAATACATCAACCATTCTCTATTCTCCCAAAAGCGTAAATCCTCAAAAAAGCAAAACAGAAAACTCTATATAGATGATGAAACGACCATCATCGTAACCAAACAATTGGCAGGACAGCTCTTATTTGAATGCAAAGTAGTAGAAGAAGGTTGTGAGGGAGTGGGAACGTTAGATGTTTTAAACGATGTTGTACCTTTCTTCCCTGGCGACATCAACACCCAGTCGTTTGAATATCAAGGGATGCCCCTCTTGTTGCATGCCTACGTAAAAGAAGTCAATAATGATGGAAGTTATGTCTTTGCCATGCGTGATATGATCAGCGAATACGCAGACGACGTACGAGTAAACGATCTGTTTTATAACTCTCGCCTCACCTGTCTGCTCTTCAATCAGGTATCCGACGTACCTCGTGTTCCTGCCGTAAGCAGCGAAGGCTTTTCCGTTTCCGTATGTCCTGCCCCTGGCATGACTCTCGATGATTTGAAAAAAGGTATGGTGATAGAAGTTGATAACATCACGGAAGGAACCAATGGTTATCTCAACGGCACCTTCCTGCGGGAATCACCGGAAAGCCGATTCAGTCTTGCCGATGCTTTCCATCAGCTGATGCTGGGGTATGCAGCACATGAGGTTTACAATCCAAAGAATGAAAAGGATGAATTGGCTAATGCGATGCCTATAGAGAAAGTATATGTATCGGAAATGATGAGCATCATAGATGCCAAAGCCACCCTAGAAGAAGACAAGATCAAGGCATACAACTATCTCAATTTCTGCCGACTTCTTGCCATCATGCTCGACAGCAAGGAGAGAACCAGTTATTACGATAGTCGACTTACGCTCCTGGAGGTACTCAACGATTTTGCAACATTAGATAAGGTAGATATCAACAAGATTGAACACATCGCCGAAAAGGAACCGGAATTGTTTGAACGCAATGCCATCCTTCGCCACGACTTTATGCAATTGCGTATCATCGGTTGTCTGGATAGCGAGGAACACTACGAAGACCTGTATCGTTGGAGCTGTCTTACAGAAGATCCTCACCTGCAGCAACTGGCATCGCTCGTGCTCTCTCATAACTTCGTGAAGAAATCGGGACTTCTCACCCAAGCCGGTGATATCCTCGACAAGATTCGCGCTCTTCTGAAACTCCACAAGTCATCTTCCAACAAGAAGAACTATGGCAAGGAAGATTTCCATACCGAGTTCAAGACATCCATCATCTATCCGGAAAACTCTATGCGAGTGGATGTGCAGGCACAAACCGTCAAGATTATGCAGGAAATATGTGCCTTCCTCAATGCCGAGGGCGGCCATCTCTATCTGGGCGTATCGGATATTGGCTATGAAATGGGATTGGAAGAGGACTTGAAGAACCCACTCTTCAAAGGCTCCAGAGATAAGTACGAGGTATATGTCAACAATCAGATTATCTATTATCTCGGTCAGGAAGGAGCACATTATATACATACTCACTTCGATACGGATATCAGCAATGCGGTACTCATCATCGACATCGAGCCATGCCCTACACCTAAAGCCGTAGGCAATGTATATTATGAACGCATGGGTACATCTGCGCGCAAGGTAAACGAGACCTATAAGGACAAATTCCTTGCCATCAGAAAACAATGGGCAGAAGAGCACATTCCGCATGCTGTGGTTACACAGGAAGAAATGCCGGCTGCGTTAGAAAACACTCTAGCCACCAAGGAGTCAAAAAACTCCACTAAGCATGTAGAATCAGCTCCTATCACCGACCACATCCAAACCTCACGTCTGCGCAACAATGCATTGCACGATTACGAGGAAGGCTACCGCCCTATCACGGCAGTCATCTGTCTGATGGACACGGACGAATACAAGATACTGGATGAAGACGACTGGCAGGATTATCGCCTGAAACTGGCTGTTCATGAAGACGAAGAAGAAGGATGGCTCATTCTTGTCTATGAAAGCGGAAAGGTATGCAAGGTTTCGATGGCAGAGCTCTTGCAGAGAGAACGAGGCAGAGCATTCAAGCGTTACGCTGGCGAAAAACTCATCTTTGCGTCCGTTGCCTCAGACAAGGACTCTGTATGTGTGGGATTCATTGACGGCAAGACCAACCATTACGTCAGATTTGATGATGTTGACAGATTCGAACACGGCAAGATGCAGGCAGAAGGTACCCTCCCTATGGATGTACCGAATGCCGGCGTTCATTATGTAGAAATAATTGCGCAGGATCAAGTCCCTGTCAATAGAAACATCGGTAGAAAGACCATCGGATGCATCCTGAAAACCGTAGAAGGAAGAAGATGCATGGCAGTTCTTCCCGACTGTAATTTGAAATAAATAGGTTACACCATCATTTTTTCCAGTTGCTCCTGTGCCTTTCTCATATCCTGCTCAAAACTTATATGGTCGAGAAGGAAACCATCTCTTCCATCAGCAAGTTTCTGATAAAGCTGCGGATTCATACCATCCACATACTGGCTGATAGCATATTCGATATCATCACGCTGCGTGAGATTGGTAGAAAACTCATAGACACGAAGCTTCTGATGAATAAAGCAATAAGCCGACTCTATACAGTCTTGAGAGATACTGGATAGAGAGCAACTGTCTTGATTAGTACTGTCTACAGAATGGGTGAAGCCCTCTTTACCGAGGGTTTCACCTTTATTTATATATTGATTCATATTCATTATTACCTCAGTTCGGGCTAACGAGCTCTATCTAAAGGCTTTATAATGTTTTTATATA
>ERZ773202.888-NODE-888-length-22767-cov-5.639133_pt1 | contig 22767 bp, 29 predicted proteins | sample MGYA00580998_ERZ773202 | MGnify/ENA primary metagenome ERZ773202 (study PRJEB29015, sample SAMEA2737803) | human gut metagenome | biome: human gut; feature: human-associated habitat; material: faeces | place: China | collected 2012 ...
GTCATCCAGAGCGGGCAGCTCCTTGTACTTGACCTCATGCAGCTTGATCTTGAAGGTTGCATCCTTGCCAGCCAGCTCGGCAGCGCCGTATTCCTCGGGGAACTTGACGTTGACGTCGAACTCTTCGCCAGCGGAATGGCCAACAACCTGATCCTCGAAACCGGGGATGAAGGAGCCGGAGCCCAGAACCAGAGAGTAATGCTCTGCCTTGCCGCCCTCAAAAGCCTTGCCATCAACAAAGCCCTCAAAGTCGATATCAACGGTATCACCGTTCTCAGCAGCGCCCTCACGGGTCAGCAGACGGCCGTTGCGGTCCTGCATGCGCTTCACTTCGGCGTCAACATCTGCCTCGTTGACATTCTTGGCTTCTTTGGTCACAGTTAAACCGGCATACTCGCCCAGTTCAACTTCGGGCTTGACAGCAACCTTGACCTTCAGCACAACGCCGTCAGCCTCAGACATGGAAACGACCTCGGGATCGGGGCGGCCGACAACATCAATCTTTGCTTCCTTCACAGCGGCCTCATAAGCCTCCGGGAACAGATCATTGACAGCGTCATAATGGAAAATGTCAGAACCGTACATCTTCTCGATCATATGACGGGGAGCCTTGCCCTTGCGGAAGCCGGGAATGGCATATTTTTTGCCTTCGCGCTTGAACGCATTGTTCACAGCGGCCTTGAAGGTCTCAGCGTCGATAGAGAACTGCAATTCTACCATGCTCTTTTCGAGCTTTTCACAGGAAATCAGATTCATTTGAAAATCCTCCAAACATAGAAATACAATATATTATATCATGTACCGGCAAAGAATACCAGCCCATTTTGAAATAAAATTCCCCTTACAGGCAAAAAAATTGAAAAAAGCTGCAAACAAATGCTTTAATCACAGATTTTATAAGGGCAAAAATGCAAACCGTCCGCCGAAACCAGCTTGTAGCGGATACCATCCACTTCGCGCTGGATAGCCCCGCGGATGGACTTTCCGTGCAGGTGGCCGTAATAACATTGCTGCACGCCAAACTCATGCAGGATATCCACCAACGGCTGTGCGCACCCGCCGGGATAAACTGGCGGGTAATGCAGAAATGCAATTTTCTGTGCGCTCCCCCCTGCCTGCAGCGACATGCGCAGGCGGCCGGCTTCGCGCGCCATGATCTTGGCATCTTGGGCGTTGGTATCGTCAAACGGCCAGCCGCGGGTGCCGCACAAGGCATAATCCCCCACCATGCAGGCATTGTTATGCAGGATGTGCATGGTATCAAAGCCGTTTTCTGTCAGGTAGCGCTCCATCTTGCGGGCGGTCGTCCACCAATAATCATGGTTGCCTTTCAGCAGCCATTTTTGACCCGGCAGGTTTTGGATAAATGCAAAGTCGGTTTTGGTGTCCTCCAGCTTCATGGCCCAGCTGGTATCCCCCGCCAGAATGACTGTATCCTGCGGGGAGATCAGCGTGCGCCAGTTTGCTTCCAACTTGGGCAGATAGCCTTCCCAGCCTTCAAAAACATCCATCGGCTTATCCCCGCCGAGAGAAAGGTGAAGATCACCAACCACAAAAATTGCCATATGCACCCCCGGCAGTATATTCTGGTGTATTCTGCCCATACTGATAGAGCACGCAAAAGCAAACGCTTTTGTGCCTTACCAAGAAAGGAGAAGCACCATGATGGAAGAAAACGTAATCAACGGAATTTGCTGTGATGTAGAAAACTGTGTGTACAACAACGGCTCCTGCTGCTGCACAGCGCATGAGATTCACGTGAACCACCGCGCCAACAACGGCACAGAAACAATGTGCGAAACCTTCAGCGAAGTATAACCACAGTTTACCAGCGGCTGCCGGGCTGCGTTTGCGGGCCTGGCAGTGCTTACTTAATGCGTGTAATGCACGCCCCTAATGCCGCTTATTTCAGCGCGGCATCCCGGATGGCGGCAGGCTCAATGACGGTATTGAACCGCACCGGCAGGGTGTTCAGTACGCTGAGGGAAGCCGGAACCGGGCAGCCGGTTTTGACATTCAGAGCAGCCATGGCGGCAAAGTCGCTTTCCGGGGCAGTTTCACCCAGCGCGGCCAGCACATCGCGCGGGAACTTGTACGGGCTGGCAGTGGAAAGCACCACCATAGGCGCCGCGCTGCGCACCGTCTCAGCTACGCAGAACGCAACGGCGGTGTGGGTATCGCAGAGATAATTGTCCTGCTCAAAGCGGGCATTGATCTCTGCAGCGCCAGCTGTATCATCAGCACAGCCGCAGGCAAAAGATGCCTGAATGCGGGCCAGGGTCTCGGCATCGACGGTGTACATACCGGTCTTTGCCAGGTCAGCCATCCAGCCTGCCACTTTGGCGCTGCTGCCGCTGACATGGTACAGAAGACGCTCCAGGTTGCTGGAGATCAGGATATCCATGGACGGCGAAGTCGTCTTGTAGAAGGTGCGGCGGGCATCATAGGTGCCGGTCTTGATGAAGTCGGTCAGGACGTTATTCTTGTTGGAAGCGCAAACCAGCTTGCCCACAGGCAGGCCCATCTGCTTGGCATAATAACCGGCCAGGATATCGCCAAAGTTTCCGGTCGGCACGCAGAAGTCCACCGGCTGTCCCCAGGCAACATTGCCCTGCTCCACCAGGCGGAAGTAGGCATAGAAGTAGTACACGATCTGCGGCACGAGGCGACCCCAGTTGATGGAGTTTGCGCTGGACAGGCAGATATTGCGCTTTTCCAGTTCTTCAGCAACCGAAGCATCGCCAAACACGCGTTTCACGCCGGTCTGGGCATCGTCAAAGTTGCCGTTCACGGCATAGACGGATACGTTATCTCCTGCCTGGGTGGCCATCTGCAGGCGTTGGATTTCGCTGGTACCGGCATCGGGATAGAACACTTCGATCTCAATGCCCGGCAGGCCTGCATAACCAGCCAGTGCAGCCTTGCCGGTATCGCCGGAGGTTGCCACCAGAATGCGGGTCGTTTCGGTGCGGCCCAGGTTTTTTTTGGCCTGAACCAGCAGTTTGGGCATCAGCTGGAGTGCATAGTCCTTGAAGGCGCAGGTCGGGCCGTGCCACAATTCCAGCGAGTACAGGCCATCGTGAACCTTCTGGACATAACCCGCCTTACCGGCAAAGGCATCTCCATAAGTTGCAGCGGCAGCTTCACCCAGGAAAGCCGGGTCATAATCTGTCAAAAAGCCAGCCAGAACTTTCTGGGCAAGCTCCGGGTAGCTGAGGGATTTCCAATCTTCCAGCTCTGCCTTGGGGAACGCGGTGGGAACGAACAGGCCGCCGTCCGGTGCCAAACCGCGGAGAATGGCCTCCGACGAAGAAACGATGGTGTTGGGATCGCGTGTGCTTTGGAACTGCATAATCAAACCCCCTATATATCTTTCATCTCTATCAAACCTTTCCGCACAGAAAGGCCTGTTTTTTCTGGCACAGCAAAAATAGGTTGCACATCCTGTTTTGCTGTATCCAAAACAGCTCAAAATAGGCCCCGCCTCATTCGCTGGCAAAAGCATCCCGGATGCAGTGGACCTGCCAGCCGGAACCGGCAGGCAGAACTTCCACCACATCAAAACGGATGTTGGCATCCGCATACGGGCTTTGCTGAAGATACTGGCCCGCCGCGGCAATCAGACGTTGCTGTTTATAATAGTCCACCGCTTCGGCCGGGGCGGCGCGCTGGGCACTGGTACGGGTCTTGACCTCTGCAAATACAATGGTGTCTGCTTTATATAAGATCAAGTCCAGCTCCCCCATGCGGGTGCGGTAGTTATGGTTCAGCAGCAGGTAGCCCTGCCGGATATAATATTTGGCGGCAACAGCCTCTCCCATGTGACCCAAGTCAGCGCGGTTCATGGCCAGTAGCCCTGCTTTTTCAAGAAGCTGCGGCGGTAAAAATCCTGAATGCCATATTGTTCAATCAGCTCATAATGGAGCTTGGTGGGATAACCTTTATGTTTGGCCAGCTGGTATTGCGGGTACTGTTTATCCAGCTCCAGCATGTACCGGTCACGGCTGACTTTGGCCAGAATGGAAGCCGCCGCAATACTGGCGCTGTTGGCGTCACCCTTGACGACAGCCTCGGCAGGCTGGGCCAGATTGGGTGGGCAGCGGTTGCCATCCACCAGAACATAGTCCGGCGTAACGGCCAAACCGGCCACCGCCTGCTCCATGCCGTCCATGGTAGCCCACAGGATGTTGCGCTCGTCAATTTCCTGCGGGGAGATAAAAACGATCTGGTAGCACAGAGCGCGGGCAATGATCTCGTCAAACAAGGCTTCGCGGCGCTTCTCGCTGAGCTTTTTGGAGTCGTTGACTCCTTCAATGGGGTCATCCGGGTTCAGAATGACGGCGGCTACGCAGACCGGCCCGCACAGGGGGCCACGTCCAGCTTCGTCCACGCCGCAGATGTTGCCATGCTCGGCGCGTTTTGCTGCGTCAAACGTATACAACGCGGGGTTACTGCTCGTCCTCATCGGCATCATCGCCCTCCCAGTCTGTCACCTCTGCGCGCTGCGGCGGGCGTTCCAGCGAGATACGGCCCCACTTGCTGGCGCGGAACTCACCGACCAGCATCTTGGCGGCGCGTTCGGTATCGACCTCACCGCCGGAAATCAGCATACCGCGCTTGGCGCCGATGGCCTGCAGTAGCTCATAGGGCGGAAGCTCCAGTGCAGCGGCATCCAGCTTGTAGCGGGCCAGCAGCTGCTGGGGATAGATACCGCGCACGCTTGACAGCAATCCGCAGGCCAGCTCCTCAATGTCAAGGATATCGTCACGGATGGAGCCAATGAACGCCAGATTGGACGCCGTTTCCAGCGAGTCAAACTTTTTCCACAGCACGCCGGGCATATCCATCAGGTCAAAGCTGTCCACGGAAATCCACTGCTTGCCGCGGGTGACGCCGGGCTTGTTGGCGGCCTTGGCGCGGGTGGTGCCCGCAAAGGAGTTGATGAAGGTGGACTTGCCCACGTTGGGGATGCCGCAGAGCATCACCTGGGTCTTGGCACCGCTCATGCCGCGGTTCTGACGGCGTTCCAGCAGGCCGGACAGTTCCTTTTCGATGGCGTTCTTCACGGCGGTGGTGCCGCCCTTCTGCTTGGCACTGATGGCCACACAGCCGGCGTCTGCCGCGCGGAAGTAGCGGATCCACTCTTCGGTAACAGCCGGGTCGGCCAGATCCGCCTTGTTCAGCGCATAGAGCTTGGGCTTGCGGGCCGTGATGCGCTCGATCTCCGGGTTCAGGCTGGAAAGCGGGATGCGTGCATCCAGCAGCACAAGACTGGCGTCCACATGCTGGATCTCCTGCTCCATCATGCGCAGGGTCTTGGTCATGTGGCCCGGGAACCACTGAATATTGAATTGGTTTGCAAACCGAGTATCCATTTCGTTCATGTTACTTTACCACTCCAAAATCCGAAACGGGCAAAAAGCACAGCAGCACCTTGCCCAGAATATCGCGTTCGTCAATGCAGCCGACATAAGAAGAGCGGCTGTCCAGCGACTCGTTGCGGTTGTCGCCCATCACGAACACCGTGCCCTCCGGCACCGTATACGGGAACTCCACGTCATAACCCAGATGGGTGGGGGCTGCAATGTAGTCCTCCTGCAGCAGCTCCCCGTTTACTTCCACAGTTCCGGCATCGTAGTCGATGGAGATGGTGTCGCCGCCTTTGGCGATGACACGCTTGACCAGGGGGCGGCCATAGCTGGTGTAGCTGTCCACGATGACCACATCGCCCCGCTGAGGCTCATAGCCTGCGCCCCAGACGACGAGTTTATCGCCGTTTTCCAGCGTAGGCACCATCGACTCGCCGTCCACCTGAATGATACGGAAGAAAAAGGAAAACACCAGCACCAGCACCAGCGCCGCCGAAATAAGCGCTTCGTACCATTCCAGCAGGCCCTGACCACGGACAGCAGGCTGTGACTGTTCCATATCCGATGCACCTCTTTATCCGGGCTTCTGCCCGTTTTTATTTTCTCTGTCTCTGCTCCAAAAGCGCCGTATAACAGAAAAAAGGGGACAAACGAGTTGTCCCCTTTTCTCCCGCTTTGAAACGGGGAATCATCAAATATCGCTCTTGACCTTGGCAGCCTTGCCGGTACGACCACGCAGGTAGAACAGCTTTGCGCGGCGGACCTTGCCCTTACGGACAACAGTGACCTTCTCGACGAAGGGGCTGTTGATGGGGAAGACACGCTCGATGCCGACGCCGTAGGAAACGCGGCGAACGGTAAAGGTCTCTGCGACGCCGCCGTGCTTCTTAGCAATGACGGTACCCTCGAAAGCCTGGATACGCTCGCGCTCGCCTTCCTTGATACGAACATCAACGCGGACGGTATCGCCGACGTTGAACTGGGGCTTCTCAGCCTTGATGCTGCCTTCAGAAATAATCTTCAGTGCGTCCATTTTTGAATCCTCCATTTGTTTTTAGACGTTCATGCACGGCATAGCCGTCAGAGGACCGCCCGTTTAATGATAAATACTTGTCATTAACCCCGCTGTGGTCTCAGCGGACACTAACGCCCTAATAGGATAGCACAAAACCGGCTTGAATGCAAGCAATTTAGCGAAAAATCTTGCAAAAATTTTCTGTTTTGCCTGATAGACGGACTTTTGCGCAGCTTTAGACAAACAGCTGCCGGTCTGCCGTCAAAAACTTGGTGCGCAGAATGTTGGCACTTGCGGCAGGCAGGCCGAACTTTTCTTCCAGAAAACCGGTGAGCAGCGAGGGGTTCAGGTTCAGTTCCTGCGCAGCGGGCAGGCACAGCTCCAGCTGCACGGTGTCCCCCAGTACAGTATAGCTAAGCTGCGGGATATGCTCTTTAAGGTTCACGATCTTTTTGCCGCGCTTGCTGTGCTTTTCCACAGGGGCTGTCTCCAGCGCGTTATACTGCTCCAGCACCGCAGCGGCAGCCGCCGGGTAGCTGATGCGGTAGCAGGCAAAGGCGATGCTGTCCGCCTTCATCTCCACCGGAGCCACACGGGTAACGTGGATACCGGCGGGCATGATGGCGTTGAGCGCAGTCTGCCACTGGGCAAAATCCGGGGCTTCCGCCTCGGTCTTAACGTCCACGCACTCGCACTCGCTTTCCTGCCCCAGCGAGAGCGGGCAGGCAAAGGTCATGTAGATATGGGGGTTGAAGCCCAGCGTATGCCACACCGGCAGACCGCTGCGCTTGAGCACCCGCTGCATCACCCGCTGCAGGTCCAGCAGGGAGATATAGGAGGCTTCATTTTTCTTTTCAAACGAGATTCTGACTGTAATCAAAGCAGGGACCTCCTAACAGATGGTTGGCACCGCATGCGTTGCAGGCACGGTTGCAGGGCGGGGTGGTCTGGGCGGCCAGAGCCTTGTTGTACTCCCGCACCAGATACTCGTGGGTGATGCCGTAGTCCATGTGAGACCACGGGGTCACCTCGTCCAGCGCGATGGGGCGCTGGCAGTAGAAGGCGGGGTCGATGCCCAGGTCTGCAAAGGTCTGCATCCAGGTATCGTACTTGAAGCACTCTTCCCAGCCGTCGAAGTAGCAGCCGCGCTTATAAGCCTCCACGATGACCGGGGCAAGGCGGCGGTCGCCCTTTGCAAACACGCCCTCGAGGAAGCTGGTGGTGCTGTCGTGGTAGTTGACCTTGATCTTGCGGCTGTGCACACTCTCCAGCAGATGCTTCTGCTTGGCCTGCAGAGTCTCGGCAGTGTCCATGGGCACGAACTCAAAAGGCGTGTGGGGCTTGGGCACGAAGCAGGCGCAGCTGATGGTCACCTGCACGCCGCGGCCCTTGGCGTGCTTGGGATTGGAGTAGAACAAATCGACCACTTTCTGAGCGGTCTCGGCGATGCCCTCGATGTCCTCCATCGTCTCGGTGGGAAGGCCCATCATGAAGTAGAGCTTGACGGAGGTGTAGCCGTTGGCAAAGGCCAGCGAGCAGGTCTTTTCGATTTCGTCCCAGGTGACGTTCTTATTGATGACGTCGCGCAGGCGCTGGGTCCCGGCCTCAGCGGCAAAGGTCAGGCCGCTCTTGCGCACCTTGGTGGTTTTTTCAATGAGGCTCTGGGAGAAGTTGTCCACGCGCAGGGAAGGCAGCGACAGGCTGACGTGCTCCTTGGGTGCCCACTCGTTCAGATCGTCCAGCAGTTCTTCCAGCTGACCGTGGTCAGAGGTGGAAAGGCTGGAAAGGCTCAGTTCTTCGTAGCCGGTGTTTGCACACAGATCCTGTGCTGCCTTGTTCAGCAAACTGGCATCGCGCTGGCGCATGGGGCGGTACAAGAAGCCCGCCTGACAAAACCGGCAGCCGCGCACACAACCGCGCAGCACCTCGATGCTGGCGCGGTCCTGAATGGCGCCCACCATGGGCACCACAAAGTTTGTGGGCGGGGCAAACTGGTTCAGATCCTTGATGATGGCTTTGGTGATGCGCGCCGGGATGCCCGGCTCGTTGGGAGTGATGGCCTTCACTCTGCCATCCTCGTGGTAGGTGACATCGTAGAAAGCCGGGATGTACACGCCCGGGATCTTTGCAATGTTGAGCAGCAGCTGTTTTTTGGAGATGCCCTCTTTTTTAGCCTTTTCGATCTCGGCGCAGATGGCGGGCAGCTGGTTCTCGCCCTCGCCCAGTTGGATAACATCAAAGAAATCCGCAATAGGCTCCGCGTTGCAGGCGCAGGGGCCGCCCGCTACGATCAGCGGCCAGCGGTCATCACGGTCTTTGGAGTAGAACGGGATACCTGCCAAGTCCAGCATGGCAAGGATATTGGTATAGGAAAGCTCGTACTGCAGGGTAAAGCCCACAGCATCAAAGACCGTAAGAGGGTCTTTGCTCTCCATGGTGTACAGCGGCAGCTGCAGGCGCTCCATCTCTGCCTTCATATCCAGCCAGGGCATAAAGGCGCGCTCACACCACCAGTTCTCGTGGCTGTTGAGCAGCTCGTACAGAATCTTTTCGCCCAGAAAGGACATTCCCACCTCGTAGGTGTCCGGGAAGCAGAAGGCAAAGCGCACATCCACCTTATCCTTTTCTTTATAGATACTGCCGGGCTCGCCGCCGGTATAGCGGCCGGGCTTCTGCACCCGTCCCAGCGCTTCTTTCAGTTTGGGATCAAACATCGGGTCCTCCATAAACAATCCGTTTTTTGCGTTCCTTTTATTTTACCCCAAATGTGCCGGTTTTGCAATCGTTTCCGGCGGGTTATGTGCACTTTCCGTATTTTTGCCGCCAGAGCGCCGCCGCGCACGCCGCCATCTGTGCACCGTCCAGCGGCGGGATTGGCAAAAGGTTGAACAGTCCCGTCAGAAGATTCACTGCCCAGAACGCGCTGCCGCGGATGGTGGCAGCTTGCGCAAGGCGCAGCGCCCACACCCCGGCAAGTAAAAAATTGACCGCAGGCCCGGCGGCGGCAAGCACGAGTCGCTGGCGCGGGGAGAGCCTCTCCCCTGCTGTGCGCATACAAAAGCCGGTCATGGTCACCTCAATGACCGGCAAATGCCTTTGCTGGATGCAGTAGACGAGGATGTGCCCCAGTTCGTGCAAAACAGCCGCCAGCAGCCCCAGCCGCAGAAAGCCGCTGGCATCAAAGTAGAGCAGCAGGTACACCACGCCGCACAGCAGTACCGGATCCCGGAATACAAGTTTCCCTACCCGTACCCGGCTCATGGAGCGGTCTCCAGCAGAGCGGCGGGGTCGCAGGCAGCGCCCTGCTGCCACAGTTCCAGATGCAGGTGTGCACCGGTGGCGCGCCCTGTCTGCCCCACTGTGCCCAGCGTCTGCCCGGCCTGTACCACCTCTCCCGGGCGGACATAGAGGTATTGCAGGTGCGCGTAGCGGGTCTCGCAGCCATCCGGGTGCAGGATACGCAGATGGTTGCCGTAGCTTGGACTGTATTCCGCCGCAGTCACCACACCATCCTGCACTGCCCGCACCGCTGTACCCTCCGCACAGGCAAGGTCGAGCCCGGAATGAAACGCAGGTTTGCCGGTAAAGGGGTCTGTCCGCGCGCCGTAGGCGTCCGAGATGCGCCACGCCGTGGTATCCAGCGGAAAACAGTACTTTTTCGTATTCCGCGCGGCCTGCACCGGTAGTGCAGCCAGCAGGCAGAGTGCCAGCCCTGCCAGCACCAGCGCCACAACGCCACAATGCCGTCTGCGTGTTTTTGCTGCCTGTCCGCTCTGTTTCGCCCGCATACGCTGTCCCCCCTATCCCGAATAGTGTATGCACAAGCAACGGGCGGGAGAACATAAACAAAAAAGCAGAGCCGCCGCACAAATTTCTGCGCAGCAGCTCTGTTTTTGGTTTACATGACTTTACAGATCAGCGCCGGAAAAAACTTCCGATGCGTTCCAGCAGGCTCTTTTTCTTAGGTGCGGTGACAACAGGCTTTACAACCGGGCGGGGTGCAGCCGGAGCTTTGGAGGCGGGCTGCGCAGCGCGGGGCTTATTGTTCAGCATCTGCTCCAGCGCCTCGTAGTGGTCGGGCTGCTGCGCCGTGGCGGCCTTTTCGGCCTTTTCCGGTGCAGGCTGGAACACATGGGGCAGCTCCTGCTTCAGCTGCTCCACGGTAACTTCCTGACAGACTGCCGCCGGTTTTTCTGCTTCCGGGGCAGGGGTGGTGCACTTCCACGGCTCGGGGCGCTGCCAGTCGTTGCGCAGCAGCTCGTACATGCCCATCTGACTGTTGACCAACGGCTCGCCCTCGGCGGGCTTTACCTTCTGGTAGTTGCCGCTGGCATCCATGACCCTAGCGTTGACATTATCCCGCAGCTGCAGCTGAAGGATATCCGTGAGTTTTTGCACCAGAGCGGGATCCTCCACCCGCACGCCCACCTCTACGCGGCACTCGGTATTGCGGGTGAGGAAGTCGCCGGAGGCAATATAAATGCGAGTGTGGGTGCCATCGAAGAAGCTATAAATGCGGCCATGCTCCAGATACCGTCCCACCAGACTGCGGATGTGCAGGTTCTCGGTCTTGCCGGGCACCTCTGCGCGCACGCAGCAAATGCCGCGCACGATCATATCGATGCGCACCCCGGCGCAGCTGGCTTCCTGCAATTTGAGGATGATGTCCCGGTCGCTGATGGAGTTGTTTTTCAGGATCATGGAAGCCGGGCGACCCATGCGGGCGGCAGCGATAACGTGATCCATCTCGTCCAGCAGCACGCTTTTGAAGCGCAGCGGGGCCACCAGCATCTTGTCGCTTTCCTCGGTGAGCTGCTGCACGGCCAGATTGCGGAACACCTTGGAGGCTTCCTCACCAATGCGCTCGTCTGCGGTGATGAAGGAATAATCCGTATACAGTTCGCTGGTTTTTTCGTTGTAGTTGCCGGTACCGATCTGGGTGATGTAGGAGTAACCCTCTGCGCCCTTGCGGGTGATGAGGGTCAGTTTGGAGTGCACCTTGTAGTCCTCGAAGCCGTAGATGACGGTACAGCCGGCGCTTTCCAGCTGCTTGGACCAGTCGATGTTGTTCTGCTCGTCAAAGCGGGCGCGCAGCTCTACCAGCGCCACCACTTCCTTGCCGTTTTCGGCTGCTTCCATCAGCGCCTGCACGATCTGGGACTCCCGCGCCATGCGGTAGAGGGTCATCTTGATGGAGATGACGTCCGGGTCCTGTGCGGCCTTTTTGAGCATGGCGATAAAGGGGCGGATGGACTGGTACGGGTAGCTGAGCAGCACGTCATGCTTCTGTACCTCGGCAGCCAGATCATAATCCGGCGGCGGCAGCATGGGGCGCGCGGGGGTGTAGAACAGTGCCGGGTGACCCTCGGCCTCCATGCGGCCGGAAAGCTTGAAGAAGAAGCTCAGATCCAGCGGGCTCTTTTGCAAGAACACCCGCTTGCGGGTCAGTTCCAGACGGCTGCACAGCAGCCGCTCCACCTCCGGTGCGGGGGCGGGAGTGATCTGCAAACGGACAGCGGCCAGCTTGCGGCGGCGCCGGAGCAGCTCGGTCATGATCTCACGGTAATCGATATCGTGATCCATCATGCCCTCTTTTACGTCGATATCTGCGTTGCGGGTGACCCGGAACAGGCATTTTTCCTGCATAGAATCCTTGCCGAAGATGCTGGACGCATAGTGCAGTACCAGCTCCTCAGTGAGGGCAAACTGCACAGCGCCGTCCTTTTTGATGAAGTGCAGCCGCTCCATCTGGCTGGAGATGGGCACGATGCCAAGGCTTTGCTCCTGCGAGTGCTTTTCCTTGAGCAGCACGCCAAGATAGATCTCCTTGTTGCGCAAAAACGGGAACGGGTGGCGGTTATCCATGATCTGCGGGCTGAGGATGGGGAATAGCTCGGACTGGAAGTATTTTTTCCAGAGATGCTCTTCTTCCTTGGTCAGGTGATCGAAATCCACCTTATGGTAGCCGTTCTCTGCCAAATTTTCCAGCGCTTTTGCGTAGAATTTATCGCATTCTTCCTGCAGCTGCGCCGTTTTGGGCATAATGGCGGCAAGCTGCTCGGCGGCGGTCATGTTGGTCTTGTTTTCCCGCTTTTCCTTTTTGGTCTTGCTCTGCTCAAGGTTTGCGCGCTCCTGCAAGGAGCCCACGCGCACCATGAAAAACTCGTCCAGATTGGAGCCGTAAATTGCCAGAAACTTGATCCGCTCGCCCAGCGGGACGTTCTTGTCCTTGCCCAGCGCCAGAACGCGGCGGTTGAAATCCAGCCAGCTCAGTTCGCGGTTGATAAAGATCGATTCGTCACTCATAACAATAAATCTCCGTATTTCCTCTTTGACCAAGGCAGCAAGCGGGCTACACCCTAGCGGACATACGCCTGCCCTGCCCATGAATCCACCATTGCTTGGGTAATGCCCGGCACCTGTGCCGCATCCTCCACCTGTGCAAACGGGCCGTGCTGCGCCCGGTAGTCCAGAATGGCCTGTGCATTGTGGGGGCCGACACCGGGCAGGGTGCACAAAGCGTCTGCATCGGCTGTGTTCAGTTCCACCTGCGTATACGCTGCCAGCTCCTTTGTGTCCGGCAGTGTCTGCGGCGTTTGCGCTTGCAGCGGCACTGCAAACCGGAACGCCAGCACAGCACAGACCCCTGCGGCGGCAAGACACAGCAGCAGGAACAGCTCCTCGCGGCGTTTTTTGTTTTGCATAGGCTTCTTCTCCCATTCTACCTGATTTTTTGCTAAAAAGAAAGCCCTCTGCAGAAAAATTGCAGAGGACCTTGCATAAGTTTTACACAGATTTTTCAGCGGCACGCACCATGCGGTACAAAACCTCCACGGCAGCGCCACCGGCGGCATCCGTCAGGGTGACCTGCCCGGCGGCAAGGCGCAGTTCTGCCGGGGCATCGGCAGCCACGGCGCTGTGCTCCACAGCCTGCACCAGTTCCAGCATGGGCTGACCGCCCGCCAGCGCCAGAACCTGCTCTGCACCCACCTGCGCCATGGTGCAGACGGTGTCCAGCATTTCCCGTCCGGAGATCCGCTTGGGGGTGAGGACAAGGGTGTCCGGGGCAATGCGCTCACCCAGCAGGGCAACACGATCCCCGATGGCCTTTTCTGCCAACGAGATCAGGGGCACAGACTTGCTGTCCTGATACAGCAACACCCGCAGCACCTGCTCGGGGTGGATATCGGCGGCGTTCGCCAGCAGATACGGAGTCCACTCCTGCCGCAGATGGCGCTCCAGTGCATTGCTCATGCGCAGCACCCGGGTGGTGCCGTCCTGCATCTGCACGGCAACGCCCACACCGGGGGTGTCCGGCAGGCAGGCAAAAAGCTCCTGCTGCTGGGCAAAGCTGCACAGAGGCACCCGGTTGCCGTCGGCATAGTGGTAGGCCATGGTGCCGCCGCACACCAGCGCAGGCGCAGCCAGACGCACGCTGCCCAGAATAGAGCGTACCGCGCGCGGAGAGCGCTGCGAAAAAACGGTCAGTCTGCCGCCGCGGCTGCTGAACAGCTGCAAAACGTCCCGCACCACCTGGGTCAGATTGCCATCCTCGCCCAGCAGCAGGTTATCCAGATCACAGAGCACCAGAGTGGATGCCAGAGAATCGTTCATGTGTTTTTCCTCCTGAGTGTTGCGAGAAAATGGGTAAAGTAGTCCGGCAGCTCGGAATCAAACCGCAGCTGCTCCCCGGTGATGGGGTGGACAAAACCCAGCGTTTTGGCGTGCAGACACTGCCCGTGCAGGCTGGTGATGCAGTTGTGGGGGCCGTACACCGGGTCCCCTGCCACCGGGTGGTGAATGGAGGCCATGTGTACACGGATCTGATGGGTGCGGCCGGTCTTTAGGCGACATTCCAGCAGGGTGAACTCCCCCAGCCGCTCCAGCACCTTATAGCCGGTGTAGGCATACTTGGTGTGGGGCTCATTTGCCGGGTAGACCGCCATTTTTTTGCGGTCGATCTTGCTGCGGCCGAGGTTTGCTTCCACAAAGCCCTCGTCCTGCGCAAAGCCGCCGTAAACTACCGTCTGGTAGGCGCGCTCCACGCTGTGCACTGCCATCTGCTGGGAAAGGCCGATGTGGGTAGCGTCGTCCTTTGCCACCACCAGCAGGCCGCTGGTGTCCTTATCGATGCGGTGGACGATGCCGGGGCGGATCTCACCGCCAATGCCGGAAAGGCTGCCCTTGCAGTGCCACAGCAGGGCGTTGACCAGCGTGCCGTCCGGGTTGCCGGGTGCGGGGTGCACCACCATGCCCTTGGGCTTGTTGACCACCAGCAGATGGGCGTCCTCGTAGACGATCTCCAGCGGAATATCCTGCGGCACGGCCTCGATGGGCTTTGCGTCCGGGATCTCCAGCAGCACGGTGTCCCCTGCCTTGAGTTTCAGGCTTTTGGCCACGGCCTTGCCGTTACACTGCACATGCCCCTCGGCCACCAGCGCCTGCAGCGCCGAGCGGGACAGGCCGGTGTCCTCGCCGCTGAGAAAGCGGTCGATACGCTGACCGGCAGTCTCCTGCTCTACGATAAATTCACGCTGTTCCATAATTTACTGCTCCTTGGAAGCGGCGTCATCGGCGTGCACTTCGTCCAGAAAGATCACCAGCACCCACAGTGCCACGCCCACGCAAACGCAGATATCTGCAAAATTGAACACAGCAAAACGCATGAACAGCAGGTTGATGTAGTCCACCACCTCGCCGTTGAGCACACGGTCGATCAGGTTGCCGATACCTCCGCCCAGCACCAGCACCAGCGCTGCCTGCTGCAAGCGCTTGCCGCGGCTGCGGAAAAACAGGCCGTAGGCCACCGCCAGCAGCGCCACGCTGGTGGCGATGATAAGGAACAGCTGTTTGCCGCTGAGCAGGCTGAAGGCCATGCCCGGATTGAGCACGAACCGCAGTTCCACCACACGGGGGATGAGCGGCATAGCGCCTACCGGCTGCAAAACCTGCACTGCCCACAGTTTGATCAGCTGGTCGATGCCGATCAGCGCAGCCACAGCTGCCAGATTGAAGAGTACAAATGCCATTAGCTACCTCGTTTCTGTTATAAAAAACGGCGCTCCCCGTTCAAGGGAGCGCCGCCCTTTTTACAAAACAGATTTGTATTGATGCGGGACGCTTATGCTTCCACAACGCTGGCGCAGCGTGCGCACAGGGTGGGGTGTGCGGGGTGGCTGCCGATGGAAGCAGAGTACTTCCAGCAGCGCTCGCACTTGTCGCCGGTGGCGTGTGCAGCTGCAACGCCCAGACCCTCGACAGCGCTGGCAGCGCCGCCCTCGCCCTTGACCAGCTCCACATGGGAGACGATCATCAGGTCGGCCAGCTCGTCCATCGGGATGCTGTTCAGCAGCGCATAGACGGCATCATTGCAGTACAGGGTGACGGAAGCCTCGAGAGACGCGCCGATCTGCTTGTCGGCACGGGCCTGCTCCAGCACCTTCTTGACCTCGTCGCGGACAGCGATGAGCTGTGCCCACTTGGCCTTGAAGGCATCGTCGGCGGCATACTGGCCCGCTTTGGCAAGCGCGGAATTCTCCGCCTCGCGCTCCCTGCGTTCCTGCTCCGTATTAGCGATCAACTCACCGGCAGCGACTTTTGCTTTGTCGAGCCTTACAGTCATGCTGTCGATGTTGGCGGTCGTCTCTTCGTAAGCAGCCGAAAGCGTTTTGACCTCCTTCGTCTGCGTGTGCAAAAGCGCTTCCTGCTGTTTGAGCTCCGCCTCCGCAGCGGCGCGGCGGTCGAGCACTTGCGTCTGATACTCGTTCTGTGTAAATCCCTGTTTTTGGATCCATTCGCGGTCGTTCAGCCGTTCGACTTCCTTTCGCAGCATCTTCACGCGTTCCTCAGTAGCTTTCGCTGCCTGAGATGCGGCGTCAAGCTGCTTTTCAAGGTTCATCTTATTGCCCGTTTCCTTTTCAAGCTTGCTGTTCAGTTCGGATATCTCGTCACGCAGCTTGCTCAGTTTCTTTTGTGCTTTGGTCGAATCCAAATCACAAGAGAAAATCACACTGCCGTCAGCATTCGCCATTTAATCACTCCTTTCCCAATTTCAACCAGGTCGAAATGGTGGTTTCTTCTTCCTGGCTGAGCTTATTTTTTATGTTCACGAGGTCGCTGTTGCGGCGGTACCATTCGCGTTCGTCCTTTTCGAGCGCCTTTCCTCGTGCTTTTTTGTCGCGGATGCGCACGACCTGTGCAAAGGTGCAGTCACCGAGATCGTTATATGCACCGAGGAACGTCCACCAATGGACGCCCCCGGTGTTGGTCTCCGCATCATAAGGAATCTCGCGGATATCCCGTCCGAATATCCGGTTGATGGGCGGGAGGATCAACGGATAGTCCTGCTCCCAGTCAACCAGCTTCGGCGATTTCTTCTTGTCCGTCTCCTGTCCGCCGTTCTGGAACCATGTAAAACGGTCTACAGCTTCTTGCAAATGCTGCGGCGGGATATCCTCAGGCGAGACATAGAACATCTGCAAGATGCCCTCTGCGCGGTCAGTGCCGCTCAAATCAGGATCACTCAGCATTACGAAGATATCGAGGATAACGCGAAAGTCCGTGCGAATCTCATAACTCTCTCCGCCGATCTCGACGGAAGTAGGCAAGCCCCAATTCATCGGCGATACTTTGCCGTGTACTTCTGAATGCGCGGATTCGTGGCTTTCTGCTCACGAGCAAAGGCGCTGTCTGTCTCATCCATCAGCGCAAGCAGGAAATTTGTCCATACATGCAGGCCGTCCGCCATCGCATAAAGGTTCATGCTGCCAAAGATGCTGTCACATACCGGCTCTTCAAAAAGACCGTCGATGATCTCGCGCATCTCCTTGTCGCGGCGGTCGGCAATGTTGAAAATCTCAACGCGGTCGCCGCACTTCTGCACCTCATCTGCGTATTTATCCTGCTTCTTGTCCAGTGTGTCAAACGCGTTGTAAAGACGCTGGATAAATGCGCCGTCAGTCGGGTTGAATCGAATGATCACATCGCCCTTAACGCCGTGCACGGTGTATTCCTGCACACCGTTCGCAAAACTAAGTTCCATATTTATCTCTCCTTAAATTTGTTTTCAGGAAGCTTTGTATTCAGAATGTTGATCTCTGCCGCTTATCGAAAATCAGAAGTTCTCCACGGCCTCGCCCGCGAGATCGTCCCATTTTTCGCTCATGCTGACAATTACACCGGGCGATTTGCGCCGGTAGCCGTCCCCGTCGCCGCAACTGTCAGAAATTGCCGAAATGCTATCCCATGCCCGCATGACTGCGCCCTCCCCGCTCTGGCAGTCAAGAGCGATAGCGTTAAGGGCTGCAGCCTCTCGGCGGCTGTCCGTAGTCTTTGCGGCTTCGGCTGCGTAGTGACCCACTAACTTTAGCATTGTGGGGTTGCTGTCGAATCGCTCCATGAACGCGGAGTAATCAGCCGGGGAAAGAACGCCGGTTTTCATCAGCTCAAGGGCGTTATTGTCGATTGCGTCGGGGTTTGCAATATTGGCGGCGCGCACTGCCTGTTCCAGCTCGGCGCGGATCGTGCGGCGCGTGGCCTTGAAGTTGTCCCAAACGCGGGCGCTCACCTCGTTAAAGGTGGCTTCTGCGTCATGCAGCTTTAGCGCTGCGCGGGTTGTTCTAACCTGCTTTTCCTCGGCGCTGTCTCCGGGCTTCCATGCGTTAGCGTCACGGCTGGCCTGCTGTGCCTCTTGGAGCGCGTGGAAAGCGGTGTTGTACTCGCTGCGGGCTTCTTTGAAAACTGTATCGAGCTTTCGGGCGTAAATGTTAAACTGGCTCATGGTGTGTTCTCCTTTCCTTACAGTTGACCGCGCAGCATAGCATTGAAAAGAGCGCTGCTGGCCTTACTGTCCTTTGCTTTTTCCGTCAGCTCTGCCGCGTACTTCTCAATGGTCGCGCCCAGATCGGACGCGGCAATACGATTTGCGGAAAGATCACGGCGGGCAAGTGCGGCGGCTTCTTCGTCGATATTGTGCTTGTCTACGCTGTCAAGGCTCACGCTGCTGCGGATTGCTTTATAGTTTTCGCTCTGTACCTTGCGCCCCTGTTCCTCTCGCCGTGCCTGGTATTCGACTTTTAGGCGGCTTCTGGCGGCTCTGTATTCAGGGCTGCTACGCTCCAACTCGGCGCGGGTGCAAGCGTCCAAATACGCCTCATCGCTGTCATAGTCGCTACGCTTTACAAGGTCAAGAGCGCTGCTCAAATCAAAGCCGAAAGCGGCCTTTGCCTTTGCTTCTACGCTCTCGCGGGTTTCAATGTTGGCCTTAAAGTCCATAATAAATTTCCTTTCTTTTTTATGTGCTATTGCGCTGTTTTTCTTAAAGGTCGATAATGATAACACATTCGCAGTCTGATAAATAATCTCGTGCTGCCTGTTCCGTTTGGAACACCTTTTCAGGGCTTTGCGGCGCTCTACAAGCCGCCCATGCGCCATTTTCAAGCAATGTCATAATTGCTACGCCCGTTTGCTTCTGCGCTGCAATCGCCTGTAAAGAGGCAATGCGGGCTTTAATGCTGTTATTCAAGGGCTTTGCCTCCGATCTCGTCACTCTCAAGCGTTGGCAATTCCAGCCTGCCGCGCCCAATGGCTTCGTCAAGCATCTGATAGAGGGACAAGCTCAACGGGTCTATGCCCTCGACAGGATGGGGATACAGCACAATGCGTTTGCCGTCCGGCGTCACCGCGCCATACTTACGCAAATACGTAAACGCATCTTCTGCCGTGCGGAACTCACCGCCGCCCTCGACGATGAAGACCGTCTCATCGGCTGACAGCAACCTAAGGTATTCCCGCAACGCCGCAAGGCGGATATCAAAATTTTTCTTCATCGCTGTTCCTGCTCCCTTCGCCATGCTTCAAGCTCGTCAAGCTGCTGCATGATGTCTGTGATCTCCGTGTACTTCACTGTCTGTCGTAAAATCTCTGCTGCGGCGCTTACGCGGGTCTGTGCGGGCGCGTCTGCATCCTGCATGATCGTTGCCAGCGTATCCGCCGCGGCGTGTGCCCGCTCCTGCAGCACGTTCCGTGCCGCTTCGGTTCGCTCTCGCCGTGCCTCGTTATACTTCTGCATGAACTCAGGGTCGCGTTTTCGGCGATAGATCGTCTGCTCGTTGATCTCGAGCTTTGCCGCCGCGCTCCGCACTGTCGCGGAGATCAGCAGCGCTTCAATAATGGTCTCATCTCTGATTTTCTTTGACAAAGTTTGAAAAGCCCCCTTTCCGGCTTTGTTTTTTCTGACGTTGCATCGTTCTTTCAGCGGTAAAATTCCACTAACGGCTTTCGAATGCGCGGATGCCGCAAGACTCGCAGCGCTTCCCGCCTCAACTTTGGGTCTGGCTTTCGTCCGAACCAGAATTCACCGATGATCGCCTCGCGCTGTGCATCCGGCAGTTGTGCAAGCGCCGCTTGCACGGCCTGTTGAAAATCCCGTTGTTCGACGTCCTCAAAGGCCTCTTCTGCTGCTTCATCTGAGATTGTGTCACCAAGCGTCAGGTCGCTGTCCTCGTCGCCTATCGGCTCGTCCATCGACCGGCAAACAGTGTTGATGGGGTCACATCGCGTCCGCTGTGTTCGCTGCCCGCAGGCTTCTGTGAACTCCGCCTTGAGCTTAATGCCGTACAGCGTGAGAAATTCACCCTTGTTCACATCCCATGTCGGTAGCGTGTCCATGAGGGAGATAAACGCCACTTGCAGAAGGTCGCTTTCCTCGACACCTGCGCGGCCTTCCATTGCCCGCACCCACCTCAAGGTCTGCTGCCACGCAAAGCGTTCAACCGCCGCCCAAAGGCTCAGAATGTCCGCCTTGCCTGCCTGTACCGCCGCTGCAATTTCGCTTGTTCGCTTATCCTGTGTGTCAAGTGCTTTCGCTTGCATATCCGCTCCTCCTGTGGTAAAATCAGAATCGACAAATCAGATTCACCACAAGAGGCGCTCTCCCCGTTTGGGGAGGGCTTTTTTCATACGTGTATGAGAACCGCGCCGCTATCGCTCACATCCTCGATGGGGCCGCTATTGATCGTGGCCATCGCGTGGACTTCACGGTCGCCGTTACTCAGCTCGACGAGCGCGAGGCAGGCGACAGGGTACGTCTTGCCGTCCTCGAATGCGTAAAGCATATTTGCAGGGGCAGGGATGATCTGGATGATCTTGTCTTCGTTCATGGTTCTTGTCCTTTCTCAGTATTAAAGTCTGAAATGATTGTTTAGCGCCCGTTCGAATTTATCACGGTCATCGACGGGCAGGTGCGGGATAAGCAGGCGTTGCAGTTCATCACGCTGACGGTAGCGGTCACGCTCACAGCGCGCGGGCTTGGTTGATTTTAGAATGCTGTACGCTTCCAAGATAGTCATAAATCCTCCGCCATAACATTTGAATTTTGACCATCTTTTCTTTCTTCTCTCCTCCGATATTCATGTGCCACTCTCCAAAAACCCCCCTCGGCGTTTTTTCTCTGGCTCACGGTACGGCTCCGAAAGCTCAGTAAACTTTTGATGCGCACCGTCAAAGCTCATCTGCACAACACCCTGCCGCCCGCGGCGGTTTTTGGCAACAGAAACCCCGATTGTACCAGAATCGTCAATGCGCCAGAGAAACAGCACCTTCGAGCCGTTTTGCTCCAACTCCCCCGAATCTCGCAGGGAAAGCAGTGTTGGGCGGTCAGTGTCATTAACACCACGGTTAAGCTGTGCCGCCGCAATGATGGGAATCTGTAGCTCAGACGCAAGGTTTTTCAAGTCGCGGCTGATCTGTCCAAGTTCAAGATTTCGGCTGTCTGCACGGCGGTCAGCCTGCATCAGACCGAGATAGTCGATGACGATCAACCGCAGGTTTTGAATGGTCGCCGCTGCACCTCGAATTTTACTCGCTGTTGCTGCGGGCTCGTCCCAAAAATGAAGAGGAAGCCGTTCAAGGCGGTTAGATGCCGCCGCGACATCCCCCCACAGCTCGTCATTCAAATCTCGGTCGATCAGCTCGTCCATTGTCGCCATACTGCGGCGCGCAAGCAAGCGCTCGGTCAGCTCGGAAGCACCCATTTCCAGCGAGACGAAAAGCGTCTCGTTTCCAGCTCGGGCCGCGCTTTCTGCAAGGTCGAGCAGAAAAGCGGACTTGCCGACACCTGGACGAGCACCGACGATGATGAGCTGTCCACCCTCAAACCCTTTCAGAATGCTGTCCAGTATCGGGAACCCTGTATCGATACGAGACTGTTCCTGCGCTGAAAGGCTCCGCAGTGTCTCTGTGAGGGCCTGCGAGACGCTTTTCAGCCGTCCACCTGTGTTGTCAAGGAGATACGCCTTGCAGAGTTCGGCGATCGCTGTCGCTGGATTCTCTTCATTGAGCGCCGCAAGCACCCCATCGCGTAACCGCTTTTCCGCTGCGTGCTTATGTAGCAAGCGGGCATATTCCTCCGCGTTTGCAAGTGTGGGTGTCAAATCAATACAGTCGGCAAGAAACTGCCTGGGATTGTCCACAAGACCCCGGAGACCATCGGCGGCAATGTTTACATCAAACGCCTTGCCGCGTGATACTGCGCTATCAGCAGCGTCAAAGACCATAGTGCAGGCGGAAATGGAGAAGTCCTCGATGTTTACGATCTGCCGAAGTTGTAAGACCCGTTTGGGTTCAAGACAAACCATTGCAGTCAGCGAGTATTCAAGAGCCGAGGTATCCTGCATCACGTATCGCCCCCCATCTTCGCCAAGAGTTGCGTAAACTGCTTCCTAAACTTGCCTCCCGACAAGATGTTGCTCTGCCAGAATGAATCGAACTGCGAAAACTGCAAGACTTCGTTGATGCTTTCCCAGTCGTGCTTGTCCAGTCGGTTACATTTGTCGAAGTCTGCCGCCCAGCTTTGCAAGGTCGCTTCTGAATGCGCCGTGCAGTTTGGCAAGCGTTCTTCGATCTGATCCGCGAGCCAGCGCGCAGCGCGGTATGGAAGCGAGTCGTGCTCAAAAACCTGCTTCGGTTTCTTCGTTCCGGCGGGAGGCGGAACGAGAGAATGATTTGAATTGAAATGTATTGAATTGGTATGATTCGTATACGCTTCGTTCAAAGGTATACGTTCGTATACGTCCGTATTCTCTCGAACACGATTCCATCTTGCTTCTATCGCCTTTTGGGCATTTTTGCAGCGATCTTGATATCTGCGTCCAAAAGAGGTTGAACAAACCCCCATGTAATGGCCAGAGCAGGGCTATTAAAAGCCGGTTCTATCCCGTCTTCACCATAGCTGAAAATCGCATCCAAAAGCATCCCCTTTTCTTCAAGAGACAGGGCTTTTAGCCCCGGTCGCAAAGTGAAATAGAGCATCACTCCCGGTTGTTTCCCTCCGGCCATCAGTTTGTCTCCATTTGATCTTCAAGCCATTTTTCAAAAGCCTTTGCT
>ERZ773202.891-NODE-891-length-22674-cov-7.901808_pt1 | contig 22674 bp, 25 predicted proteins | sample MGYA00580998_ERZ773202 | MGnify/ENA primary metagenome ERZ773202 (study PRJEB29015, sample SAMEA2737803) | human gut metagenome | biome: human gut; feature: human-associated habitat; material: faeces | place: China | collected 2012 ...
TAGTTCGGCAGCAAAGATACTTCTTTCTAATTTAAGCCCTAATTTGAGTGCTTACATTCCTCAATGCCAGGATGAAGTTGACAGAAAACCTCTTTATGATATTCTAACTATTCTTAAATGATTTGAACAATTTTTATCTGAGATTTATGAAAAAGTTATAGATAATGAAGAATAGAAGAAAAAGACCCTTGAATGTTGCTACAGAAAATGCAACTCGGTACAGCAAAAAGAAGAGTAACAAGTTTACTTGGTTCCATTATGGTAGGTTGGCTCTTAAGATTTATCTTTGGTGTTTGGACAACAAAGAACTTCTTTGTGAGATATTCCATTCCATAATAGATTTTGTATTTGAATAAATGTTGTATGAAGTAGCGGCAAAGTACATTTGTTGCTACTTCTTAACGAGATTTTTCAAAAACGGGCTACTTAGCCCCATTCCCGAAAAGTAGCTCATGATAAAAAGGGTAGAGGCATCCGTTCGCCAGATATATCTGTTACTTTTTACTTGCTCTTTCTATATCCCTTGTTTCTTCTTTGGCCCCTGTCACAGCCATCTTGATGACCATGCCAATAAAACCAACGACAGCTAATCCTATTACTCCTAAAATTATTTTCCACCACATTACTTTTCTAATTTTAAGATGTTTATGATGTCCTGTATATTCACAAATAATGAGCCTATCACTTGAATTTCGCACCGATAAACTGTGGCACCTTCCACAGCATCTTCTCCAACTTTGTCAAAGTAGGATTCATGCCGTGCGACTGATACATTCTGATATCCTCCTTCCACATCTGCTTCCTTCGAGCGGAGTCGGTACTCAGTCCGCCCATGCGCATCCTCACGATATATTCATGCAGATAAGTGACGCTCAACTCGCCGCCAAGCAGATAGCGGAAGAGGAAGTCCGAGTCGGCGGCTATCTTATAGCTCTCGTTATACAGTCCCTTGCGATCTATAGCGCTGCGCTTGATGTAGCAAGTAGGATGGAGCGGCAACCAACCGTGACGAACTTTCCACAGGCGATAGTCGCCACCAATCCAGTTGCGCACCACCTTGTCCGTGTTCTCGGCATTCACAAACAATCCGTCACCATACAGAAAATCGGCATGAGTCTCCTCAAACCGCTTCACTATATTGGATATTGTCTGAGGAGAATACAGAAAGTCGTCCGAATGCACCAGACCGATGACATCGCCAGTAGCAGCCCTAATGCCCTTGTTGATAGCCTCGTACATGCCATGGTCAGGCTCTGAGATTATCTTACTTATCCTGTCCTTATACTCATTGATGATTGAGAGCGAACCGTCCTTAGAAGCACCATCCACCACGATATACTCAATGTCAGGATAATCCTGCGCCAACACACTCTCTATACAACCGCGTATAGTCTTCTCCCGGTTGTAACTTGATGTTATAATCGAAACTTTCATATAGTTGTAAAAAATCTATAAAATTATTGTTGCGAGGAAAATCAAAGGACTCCGCAACATATAGCATTTGGAAATATCTGTTTCATTTCCTCCCATTGCACAAGGAACAAGTCAGCCTTTTTCTCAATCCACAGAGGCGTTTTGCTTGCATGAGTTACGTCAGCAGCCGAATTTATAAAAAGAATCTTTGTGCCAAGCAGCTTCTTGGCAAAAGCAATGGTAGGAATGCATACACCAGCACCTGTGGTAATTATACAAGTCGGGCGTTTTATTAAAACCCACAACAAGGCAGGAATAGCATTGGCAAAGAGAGTCCATTTACGAGCCGGTTGGAAATTAGTAAGGAAAACATGTTCCTTGTCTTTCATAAAGGCTTTAGTGGAAGTTGTCGGAAGAGTAAGCCAATAGCAATGGTAGTCATTTGGAATAGTACCAATAGCAAGTTGCAGTTCACGCAGATGCCCTCCTGCTGACGATGCAAGACAAATTCGCTTGCCACAGCCGAGTTCTTCTATTTTTTGTCTCAGCAAGGGTTCAGCCTTGCCTTTCTTTATTGTCTTGAAATCGAAGGTTTGGGCTTTATCAACCGCAGATTTCAATAGTCTTGCGGTTTCGTCGTATTGCTCCTTATACTTCTTTGGATTAAACTCAGAGGGAAAAACACCTACAACCGTACCTATTTCATCTAATTTTCTTATCAGTTGAAACTGGTCATGAATATGCTCCGTACCGTCATAGCGAGGAATGATTACCATCCGCTTGCCTTTCTCCATACTCTCACATATCGAACCCCATCCTCCCTGCATGATAAGCAAAGACGCTTCCTCTTGGTAGTGGTCCATTTCTTCTTTGGTACACATCTTGAAGCTCTTGCTCACATGCTTATAAGGATAGTCCGTCCAACCTGTTTGCACGATGACCTCTTCGTCTGTCGTAGCAGCAAACAAATCTATAGCATACGCCATTCTTTCAAACGGCATATCCATAGTTCCTAATGAACAAAATATCATGATTTAAAATTTCTGTTTCAGTGTGATACCTATTCTTCGTGGTATCAAGCAAAGTATATCTTTGGGAGCCAACCGCAAAAACGTCACGCAATGGCGCAACGCTCTTGTGGCAGTCTCCATGCCTTTTATTTTCCCTGTTGTATGATTTCGATAAGCCTTCCTACCAAAGTTTCCGCTCTCCATCACGGCAGCCATGAGCTTGTTGGCATACCGTTCGTCGCAACGGTTATATACAAAGAAGTTGTCAAACCAATCCAATCCAAGATACCGCCTCATCATAGCGAGCATGGCTCGGAATGCTTTCATATAGCCGATACCGTCCAAGGCAGTCATCAGCCTTCCGACATTTATCTTGTCCCTATAAGCATTCAAGAGCACTGCCAAGTCCAAGGTCTGGCGCAAGCCAACGCCCTCCACGAGCAGATGGTTAAACCAATGCTTAAAAACCACGATTAGATCTTCTGTCGGTGGCAATACGCAGACTTCGGTTTTATTGCCGGCGGAATCACATAACGTGAACGAATCCGTATGCTCCGCCATAGCCTCATCTATCATCCTGTTGAAGCGGTGCTGATGCCGACGGTTGCCAAAGGTCTCTATCTGATAGTGCATCTCGAAGCGGATGCCCTGCCAGTCAAAACTGTAGTGTTTGTCAACATCCTCCTTGTCCATCTTCACATGCAGCTGCTCTATCACCTCCACCGCCCGCAGGAAATCCTCCTTCGGAACATAGAAGTCCACGTCGCCCATTGTCCTTACAAACGGTTCGAGATAATGTCTCGCCACAGCCAGTCCCTTGAACACCACATAGGCGATGCCGTTCTCCTTCATCAGTCGGGCGAAGCGCCCCACGGCATCCTCAAACCTACGCTGGTTCTGTCTGTGCGCCATGGTCTGCTGCATAAGCCTCATCACAATTTCCCCTCTGCCTTCCGCCGCACCTCCGGCAATCACAATCCGGTTCCTCATTGCGGCATTAGCCACCAGTCCCGTAACGGCATGTTCTCTGGCGAGGCGCATAACGGAATTCAGTCCGGCAACAGACAATTCCATTTTCTCCGTCCCGTTCAGCCCCGTTATGTCCCTCTTCAATATCTTCAGCAGAGTCACCTCTGCTGTATCAAGTAAATTGTTCTTCAATGAAAGAAACTATTGCTTTATTTCCCTTTTCTTGATTACTTTCGCAGGATTGCCACCCACGACAGTCCAAGGTTCAACATTCTTGTATACCGACGCCGTGGCGCCAACCACGGCATTCTCACCAATCTCCACTCCCATGCCGATAAACGCACGGCTGCCAATCCACGCCCCACGGCGCAATACAATAGGAGACGTAACGAGACCGCTGTCAGCAGTATTGGCATGATTGATGTCATGTCCAGCCGTGCACAGATACGAATACTGCGATACGATGGCATCATCCTCCAACACCACCAAGTCCTGGTTATAGCATATCACCTCAGGGCCGAGACACGCCCTGTGTCCCATCCTCAACATCCACGGCGCCCATATCTTCACCGAGGCATACACATTAGCGTCCCATTCCACCTCAGCCCCGAACATCCGCAACAACAGCAACCGCCACTTGCGGAACACGGGAGTGATAAAAGGACGGAACAGCAAGGCAGCCATGACAATCCAAATCACACGACGCATTTTAACGCTCCGAGCTACATGGCCAGCATTATGCCGTTCTAATTCTTGCATCTTCATACTAATTTACTTTTCAATTTGTTGTAAACAGCATCCAACTTTTTGAAAATTTCTTCTGTCAAACGAAGAGCTTTCCTTGATGCAATTCTTTAACGAATGCGGTTTTGGCATTAACATCTGATTTTTTCCCCTCATATACAAATTCTGGTTTTTCGCCTTTACCCAAAATCCATTGATATACAACCTTCAAGTCCTTTGCCACAGCCTCTACAGAGTATTTGCGTTCCATGAGTCTTCTTCCATTTTCACCCATAAGTGAGAGTTCCTCTGTACTAGTACACATCGCCTTACGTACGGCATCAGTAATGTCTTTCTGGGTATAAGGCACTTGCCATCCACAATGTTCCGTGTTGAGTTCTTCCCATGGTGCTCCTGTCGTAGCGATACATGGAATGCGTCTCACCAAACCTTCAAGAATGACATTTCCCAAGTTCTCAAATTCACTTGGCATGGCAAGAACAGAACAAGAAGCCAATGCTTTGTCTTTCTCCTCTCCATTCAAGAATCCAGCAAACACAACATTCTTCAATCCAAGTTCAAGAACCTTATCCTTCAAGAATTGTTCATATTTATCATCACCACCGCCAATAATGAGAAGTTCAGCATCAGCAGCCATTTCACCCATGTCTGCGAAAGCGTAAATAAGAGCCTCTACATTCTTACGTAGGCTTAACCTACCAAGATACCCAAGTCTGAACTTGTTATCTTCTTTTTTATAAGGATAATCCTTTATCTCCACAGGATTTGGAATGATAGCCATTGGAGAGGTTATGCCCAGGTTACGGCAATGCATCATTTCATCTTTACAAGTGACGTGTACGCAAGCTGCATGATTCAAGTCATCAAGCAATCGCCATTTCAGCGACAATTTCTTAAAGCCTTTATTGTGTTTGGCTATATCCTGAGGATAGAGCATTCCACGAGGTGTAATGAGATAAGGCTTACCCAGCTTCTTAGCAACATCCACGAGAGCGTATGTACTCCACAGCCAAACGCCTTGAGCGTGATATATGTCAAAGACACCTGCGTTTTGTATATCTCGCTTGCAACTTGATGCGTATGCCAAAGGAGTATGCGGTACTGATTGTATGTAATGCACTGGCACTTCCTTACCTCTCAACACATCTCCCTCTCGGAGCGGAAACATAATGATTTCCGCATCCACGCCTTGTTGACGCAGACCATAGAGTGCCCAATAGGTACTCATCGCTGGTCCACCTTGCGAAGCAACAAGCGTTCCAAAATGTAAGACTTTCATTGTTAGTTTTAATCTTATCCGCAAACAACATCTTTGTATTCCTTCAAACTCATCAGATGCTTATCTTTTTCAGATATAATAAGTTTGTCTTCTCCTCCAATCTTTTCAAAAGGCCATTTTATCGCCATGTCGGGGTCATTATACATGATACCAGAATCACCCTCGCTATAAAATACCTCACCACATTTATAGCTTACGACGGAATCTTCTAATACCAAATAGCCATGTCCAAAGAATGGAGGTACATATAACTCCACATGATTCTCACCTGTCAAATCAAAGCCTCTCCATTGACCAAAGGTTGGAGACTCTGGACGCAAGTCTATAATAACATCATATACATGACCACTTATGCATCGTACAAGTTTAGCTTGTTGTTTTACCAGCTGAAAGTGCATAGCACGAATCACACCTTTTTTAGAAATAGTATAGAACACCTCCTTTAACTCATGCTCTATGCCATTCTGTTTAAACATATCAATATTATAATCCTTGACAAAACCGCCACGTTCATCTGTAGCATAAAAAGGAGTTATTACATAGGCTCCTTTCAAATCAAGTTCTTCAAATTCAAATTTCTGTATCATATCTACTCTTTTAACCAATTAATTGTTTTCTTTATACCATTCTCAAAATCCATTGAGACATACTCCCCAACGGCTTTTACTGTATCAGAATTATTAAACATCTGCATAGTATATTTAATGCCATCATCTGGGCGTTTTCCAATACAAACATTATCCTCACATCCTACAAGTGCACCAATGTTCAGCAAGTAGTCTTTTAATAATCGTGGAGAACCAGAACCAATGAAATAAAATGATTTTTCCGTTTTATTTGCTCCAAGACGATAAACTGCCTCTATCAAATCGTCCACATATATAAAATCATAGGGTTGCAATGCAGGACCAAAGGTTGCATCCTTGCCAGACATCAGTTCATTCAATGTATAGCTGACAAGATTACCTGTTTTATTTCCCACTCCGTAAATATTAGAAAATTGCATCCACACAAATTCTTGACCAATGTTCTTGCAATAGTCCTCAAGGATTAAATGACAGGCATATTTAGCAACTCCATACATCATACCGCCAGAAGTGCTTGCAAGATTAGGAAGGCTATACACTGCGTTTTCTGCCACCGTACCAGCACACAAATACTTCTTTATGCCCAAGTTTTTGCAAATGTCAGCACAAAAAACTGCCATTTGGACATTAGCCAACTGTACTGTTGGATTTGCTTTGTCCGCACCATTCACTCCTTTCCATGCAAAATGATAGAACGCATCATATTCTCCACTTGGTATTTTATCAATCAGAGAATCATCTACAAAGGCTTCTATTTTATTAACCAATTCTGAATCTGGCAAACGGTCACCAGCAAAAGAAACATCTATAGCAACAACTTGAATATTATTTGCGACAAGCTTCTTAATAAGCGAGCTTCCAATAAAGCCATTTGCACCTGTAACAATTACGTTTTTCATTATCATAGTCTATTTATTTAGGAATTCTTTGATTTGCCTATCCATACAAGCACAGACATCCTCACCACTCATCCAAAGTTTAGTCCATTCAACAATCTTTTCCACCGCTTCTTCCAAATTCCAACGCGGACTCCATCCAAATGTAGATTTCAACTTTGAGCAATCAAGTTTGAGGAAATTCGCTTCATGTGGACCTCCGTCATATTTATTGATCCATTTCATACCTTCTCCCCATTTACTAACAAAAAGATCAACGAGCGCCCATGTCTGAAAACAATCAGTGTCGTCAGGACCAACATTGTAGTAACCTGCATAACGAGCATTCTCAAATTGTTTCATTGCTATCAGTAAATAGGCATACAATGGCTCAAGAACATGTTGGTATGGTCTTGTGGAATAAGGATTTCTGACAATGATGTCTTCATGCTTTGCAACTGACCTAATACAATCAGGTATGATACGATCATTGGCGAAATCGCCTCCACCTATAACGTTTCCTGCACGAGCTGTAGATATAGGTATGATACACTTTCCGTCCTTATCTGTAAAGAAGGAGCGATTATAAGAGTGAGTAACAAGTTCGGAGCAAGACTTAGAATTTGAATAAGGATCGTATCCATCCAATTCTTCGTTCTCACGGTATCCCCAAGCCCATTCTTTATTGAGATAAACTTTGTCGGTAGTCACATTCAAGAATGATTTCACAGAATGACTGTTGCGTACACATTCCAAGATATTCACCGTTCCCATGACATTTGTCTCATAAGTGTAGACAGGATCTTTATAGCTATCACGGACAATAGGTTGTGCAGCAAGATGGAGTACGATTTCTGGTTGCGCCTCATCAAAAGCCTTCTTCAATGTGGCATAGTTGCGAATGTCGCCAATAACAGAATGTATTTTTTCTTCAATATTGGCAATTTTAAACAAAGATGGTTCTGTTGGTGGTTCAAGAGAATAGCCTGTAACCTTTGCTCCAGAATTGACAAGTATTTTGCACAACCAAGAGCCCTTAAAGCCTGTATGTCCTGTCAAGAACACACGCTTTCCTTTATAAAAATCAAGTATATTTTCCATAAGAATATGTTATTTTGCGTAATCTGGTATTTTGGGTACAGAACGCTCCCAACGTTTCCAAGGAGCCTTTCCTTCTGCCAAGAGTTTTTCCAAGATTGATTTTTCTCTGATATTGTCCATACATTGCCAGAATCCTGTATGAATGTACGACATCAATTGACCTTCAGCTGCCAATTTCACTAAAGCTGTTTTCTCAAAGATACAGTCATCCCCATCCAACAAATCAAAAACTTGTGGCTCTAAGACCATATAACCAGCATTGATTGGCGCACCATCAGAAACATTTTTCTCACGGAATGCACGCACTGCCTGGTCTTTTGTTATGTCAAGCACACCCTTATCTTGAGCTTGTCTAACAGCTGTGAGAGTGGCAAGTTTTCCATGAGACTTATGGAACAGCAACAGCTTATCAATATCCACATCACATACACCATCACCGTATGTCATAAAGAAAGGCTCATTGCCGACATACTTTTGTATGCGTTTGATACGTCCACCTGTCATGGTGTTGTAACCAGTATCTACTACCGTTACTTTCCATGGTTCCAATTCACTATGGTGGATTGTCATCTCGTTGGAACCATTCCGCCAATCAAAGCTCACATCACTATTTTGGAGAAAATAATTGGCGAACCATTCTTTTATATATTCTTGCTTATAGCCAGCGCAAATAATAAACTCGTTATGACCATAATAGGAATACTCCTTCATAATATGCCACAAGATAGGCATACCGCCTATCTCTATCATAGGCTTTGGCTTAAACTGGCTTTCTTCCGATATTCGAGAGCCAAAACCTCCTGCTAATAATACGACTTTCATACGTAAATATTTAATGATGATTATTTTAATTGAATTTACTCAATACTCGGCTATCAAAACGATATAACATACACGAAAACAGCAAAGTACAAAGGTAAATACATATTAATTGTCCTGAATGAATTGAGATAATCTTTTAGAATAATACCTGACGTCACCATATTTTGCAGTTTCCCGTGCTCGTTGGCGGATTATTTTCATTTCTTCCGGATTGTCTATAATTTCTAACATAGCAGATATTGTCGTTTTTCTGTCTTTGCGATTACAATATAAGCCATTATATCCATCTATAATGCAATTGTCGCCAGAATCCACCCCCATAGAGCATGCAACCAACATTCCAGCAGCCATAGCTTCTGGCACAATTAGTCCCCAACCGCCATACTCTTGGAAGCACAAAAGTATATGTGCTTTTTTATAAATTTCATGTATTTCTGTCCATTGTTTGAAATCATTCATCCAAGTAGTACATTCTTCGATTTTCAAATCTTTTAGTAGTTGTTTTATTTCTTCGTAAAGACTACCTTTCCCAGATATTATAAGATCCATATTAATATTTGGGCGCAGACTTTTTAACTCCGCAAACATTTTTATAGAATATATAGGATCACGGAAAGGCTCCAATCTTCCCGAAATCAAGAAAGTCAGATTCATGCCATCATAAGGAAGTGGTGTAAAATTCAACAACCTTGTCATATCAAACGTATAAGGTACAACCATTGTTGGTGCATCACAATATTTTTGATATAAGTCCATTGCTCTATTGCTAATTGCCAAAACACCATTAACACCTTTTGTTCGATATCTGAACAATTGATATTTAAGCAAGACAAACAAAGGAGACTTTCTATATTCAATGAGTTTTTCGCTCGCATTTACAAAAAACTTCACATGATTATCCAAAGCCCATTTTTTTGCTTCCATAAATTTGGGAGAGCGGTAACTCGTATATATTATAACATCAGGCTTCTCGTCATTTAAAAATTGCAACAAGTCATTTGGGGCCTTTACTATATCAACAGGATTCTTACACACTTTTTCTCCCCAATGTGAACGTTCTTTTTCTAAAGAATGTTGAAGAATCATCTTCAAATAACTACCTTTGGGCAGATAGTCATACAATGTATCAATCAATTCCACTGTAAATGGCGAACGATTGACTGCAAAAAATAAAACTCTCATTTTATAAATTATTATAAAGTTTATTATACATATTCATGACACTGTCAGCAGAATAGTTTTCAGCGTTTTCAATTCCACTTTCAATAATGTCCTTTGGTCTTTTCAAAGCCTTCTCAAATCCTTTTCGGATAGAACTAATTTCCCATGGATTTACAAGGATTGCTTTATCTCCCGCAATTACATTCATAGGACGCAAGTCAGACGTGACGACGATTTTACCAGCAGCCTGTCCTTCTATTATAGGCATACCAAAGCCTTCTGTCAATGACGGAAAACTTACAATATCACAAGCCATGTATTCTTTAGCTATATCTTCATCTGACAAATTCTGTCTTTGACTATAAGATATACCAAGACCTTCCATTTTGTCTTTTAACTGTGCTTTCAGAGGTCCTATGATTCGCAAATGGACGTTAAGCCCCCCTAAGGCTTCGACAACCCTATTCAAATTTTTATTGGGTCCAGTCCCTACATGAAGAATAATAGGAGGATTCGAATATTGTTTATCAAAATAAAGAATATCAGGAGAATAACAATCAGGTACTACACAATAGTTACCCAAAGACACTATATCCAAAGCTTCGTCTTTACTCTTTTCAGAAATAAATGCGACAATTGATGCCATTTTTAAAGGCAATATAAAGGAGCAGTATTTCATCCAACCATGAACATTCTTTTTATGATTTGTATAAAATCCTAAATCATGAACCGTGACAACTGTTTTATATTTCCTAACGAATGGAAGCAAGTAGTGTTCTGTTCCTGTGATGTGCACGATATCATAATGCTTCTTCTTCAATACATTACGAACGTATTGAATATTTTTATATAAGCTCTTAATACCATACCCATAACAAGGCATTTCAATACTATCAACATCACATTTTTCTCTCATTGCTTTTTCTATAGGACGAAAGACTTTACCTATAGAGAATCCCATCTTGGGATTGCGATAAATATACAAAACTCTCATTATCTCGAAATTTTATAACATGATATAATTTTGGTAAACACATCTATGATTGTTTTCAAAACTATTCCTAGAAATACATTAAATACTATGTAGAGAATCAGACCTAAGATATTCATATTCTTCCCAAATGCATAAGCATTAATAATCAATGCCATAGCATTCGTCAAATAAAAATAATATGAATATCCTGATAACCACAATAAAAAAATGGAAGCTTTTATTTTTTTTGAACTCCAAACTAATAATGGTAAAAATGCAATCAAAGATAGAGTGAAAGTAAACTTAAAGAAAATATTTTCATAAAAAGCGAAATAATAACATATTAAAAAAGCCCCTAATGCACAAAATAATGTTTTCTTCTCAAATCTCATATTTTTATCACTATTCGTGTGAGAAGCCACTATTCCTATAGAAAAACCTAAAGAAGAGAGATACCCACAACTTCTTCCGAGTAAGACTATCAATAGAATATTCGCTACAATTAACAGTATAATTTGTTTTTTTTCTTCTTTGCCAAATAAAACTGAAAAATAAAGGCTTATATATAATAATATCAAAAATTGCATAAACCAAAAATGTCCATTTACCTCCAAATTTAATCCAAGTGCTGACAAAAAGAAATTTGAGAATGTAAAATTCTGTTTTGCTCGAAATATCCATATAAAATAATAAATTATGCAAGAGAAAATGAACGGTACCAACACCTTGCTAAATCTCTTTCTTATAAATTGCCTTTTAAAAGACTTAACATTTTTTTTATAAGACTCGTAAAGCCCATAGCCAGAAAAAAAGAAAAATCCACAACAAGCACATCCACCAATATATTTGAATGGACTAAAAATCAAGACGATTCCATTTAATTCTGAAATTTGGCTCCAATGGTGTATCAGAACTAATATGATACATATAAATTGGCCAATTCTACTTTGATCCCTACTTAATAATTTACTTGCCATTTTCATATTTTTATCGTTTCAAAAAAGACTGGCATACTTTTAATAACCCAAAAGCCAAGAATATACCAAATATACCATTCCAATATAATCGCAAACAATAATACAACTCACTACCGCATCCAGATGCCGCACGTGTTAAGCCAAAAAAGGTAAAAATAGAAACTAACCCATATAATGAAAAAGAAACAGTTCCTCCTTTTTTCAATATAAATGAATCAATCATACAAAACAACAATAGCCATATAAAAAACTGTATAGGAAAATATATATACCCAAAAGTTGCAAGACCATCAGCAACATGACTTGTTACAACGTGAGATGAATATATTGAAGAGCCTGATGATAACGAAAACAATAAGTCACCAGGCGAGTAGTCATACATTTCCTTTTCTATATTAATTCCAAACAAATGTAATATAGGAGAGGGAAAAATTAAAATCGTATTATTAGTTATAAAGTTTTCATACATTTTACCATTATGAAGTCCAACATATTTTAATCTATAAAAGGTTTGATCTGTTAACTTTAAATTACAATATCTATTCAAAAAAGAATTTGATACATATTTTTCCTCCCATTGGGTAACGTCTTTATTCGCGTTCTTATCAACAATCGCAAACATTTCATCAGACACAGATTTCAATTTTTCACCATCTTGAAAATTTTCAATTGTCGCACTTACAACATCCATAGCACTTTTACTCTTGTCAAAAACAACAGATCTTGATGCCAACATAGCTAATGATACTCTTTCAAAAACGAGAGGTCCTAAAAGTAGTATGGTAAATAAAAATATCTTCTTAGGTGTAGAATAGCTACTAAAAATTGTTCGATGAGATAAGCCACAATCTAAGATATATAACAATATATATGTGCAGATAGGATAGAGAAGAACCTGACGACTTCCAGATGTAAATGATATACCTAAAAGCAAACATATGTACCAAATAATTTTTCTTTTACTTTCAATTTTAATCCCTGTCAAGCTAGGAAATAAAAGGCAAATTGGACTATATCTAAACACAGAGATTGTACTTATAATTTTTGATAATTCTGGATTTTGAACAAATTTGCTACCAAGACCCAAAAAAAGTCCAATAAATCCTAATATCCAATAACTTTGTATAGACAACTTGTTAAACCATCCCAATTTATAATATAATCTTGTTAAAAATGTATTTGAATTACGTTTTGAGCAAAAATAAAACGCTAAAGTTGCAATGCTGAACGTTATTGTTTCAGCCATAAAAACATCGAAAGCATTAATGAATCCTATTGTTACGGGATTACCATCCAACAATGTGCCAAAAATAGGAAAGAACCTATACGCAAAGAGCGTAAAATATGCCCAAAAGGAAAATGTATGTTTTAGAAACACATCTTCATTTACAACAATACAAAATTCAAATGTTACTATCAATGCAAGCAAACAAATCAATGCATTATCTATAGACGGGAAACAAAGCATCTCTATAATAACACATATAACAATAAACCAACAAAGGTACTTTTTAAACTTTTTCATTCTGAAAATAATACTCTTTTCACCATCCCTACATTACTATAGTCACTCTCCAAGCATCTCTTCGTGCCATTCTCCGCAATATTCATACGCTCACTCTCGTGAGAAAGATAGAAACGACATTTTTCGAATAGTTCTTTATTGTCTGCGAAATAGACAGCCTCCTTTTCTTCTTCAAACATGGCAAGATGCTCATCTGTGCGTTCAGCCAACATAAAACCACCACAAGCAGGTATCTCCACACTACGAGTAGTTTGCGTATCAAAATTCATCTTGCGCAAGAAGCACAGGTTTATCTTAAATGCTTTCAATGCCTTGCAATAATCCTCCGAATACAGTCCTTTATCCTCTATCTTCAAGTTCGGAGAATAGTCTTTGTACTCCAACCATTTGCCACCGCCCCAAACTCTTACGTTGATGCCATGATCCGCAAGATAAAGTATGCTTTGGCAACGTTCCTCTTCCCATGCTCCAATAAAACCGACATCGCCACCCAAACGCATGATATCATCATCACTTAATTCGTGAGGATAATGAAATGTCGGTTCAAAGGTGTTGTTTACGAATACAACTTTCTTTGCACCAAGTGCCTTTAAGTCGTTTTGTATATACGACTTATTGGTCACTATACAATCATACAAAGGTACACATTCCAAATACTGCTGGCTCTGATTATGTCTTAAAGCCATATTGTCCGGTGAATAGCTTATAATCTTGATATAGGGTTGCAATTGCTTAGCCTTAGCCAATGTCTTTGCCAAAATAGTGATACCTTTATCAATCCAAATCACATCAAAATCATGTTGCTGCAATTTGGCTAAAATCATATCGTTAGCACCTACACAGTCAGGCAATCTTACCGGTATATGTTTTTGAAATAAATGATAAGCCAATTTATACCTAAAGCCAATAGCCTTCAACACTGTATTCACATTGTCGATATAATCGGCGCATTTTTCGAGTGCCCAATGCCTATGCAAGCAAGTATTGCTTATGCCATAAGCATCAAAGCCTCCTACTGATAATATTTTCATTGTTTTGAAATTTTATGCAAGAAATCGCTATAACGCTTGCCGTATGCCTTCCAAGTCAGTCTTTCTGCTGCATTGCCAGCATACTGCAAACCATTCATTTTCTTCTGTTGCTCTAAAGCTATCTTGATACCTTCCAACAAATAATCAGAAGTAAAATCCTTGATGATTGTGATATATTCAGGATACTCCACGATGGCTTTCAAATCTTCTGCACCTGAGTCCTTACTTCCTACCATTGGCAGATTACAAGCTATGGCTTGTGCTTGTACCATAGCCAAGCCTTCTTCTCTGGATGGCAAGACAAAAACCTTAGTTTGATTATAATAATGGGTCAGCAGCCTTTGGTCAATAGCATCAATATGAGTAAATCTCTCATCACACTGAGGAAATTTCACATCAACGATAGAACCAACATGAAGGAACCGATAGTTGGATTGCTTAATAGCTTCCACTATCAAATCACAACCTTTGCGATAGCTCCATCCACCCACCATTATAACATCATACTCCTTGACAGTGTTCTCAGCTGGATGAAACATCGACAAGTCAACACCATAAGGATTGACAAATAATTTGTTTGCATCAAAATGTTGCTTTATAAAACTATCTTTTACGTGTTTGGAAGCAACGGCTATGTAGTCAGCGTTCTGATAGTCATGCAATTCTCTCCTTACATTGGCATCAGGCACAGGCTTCGTGCCTTTTAATGATGGAATTGATTCCAATATTCGCTTTTGCTCCAAGATATGCTTAGAGCCACGCTCTAAAACGATAGTTGCTCCATGGCGTTTTGCCCTTTCTACGGTATGTACGAAATCGCCACTCATGGCTATCAAAATATCACACTTACGCATATAAATGCTCGTGATGATATCTTGCATATAGATACGCAATTGCTTAGTCCACTCACTCTTTATGTATTTTTGGAGCACAAGGAACGGCAAAACAAATGGCAAGACAGTCTTGTTGCATTTAGCAGGTAAGCCAAACTTCATGGCACGTTTCGTTGGAACAAAGGAATAAAAACTAACATCCCAACCATTCTTATCAAGCTCTCTTGCCAAGTCGCACACATGGAAGCGACCTGGAGATACAATATTGATTTTCAATCCCATAATTTCTATTAAACTTTTCTCATTTTACGATAAATATCATAATCACCACCCAACAGTGATTCTTCTACAAGTTTATTGTGTACACAGCCACGCTTCTTAAATTCCTTAGCAGGATTACCGCCTACCACTGACATTGAATCTATGTTCTTTACAACTACGCTGCCAGAACTTACCACTGCTCCCATACCGATATGACGGCAAGAAGGTAAAACCATTATTCTGGTAGGTAGCCAAGCATAGTCTTCAATAGTAATGCCATAATACTTGTGTTCCCATTCTGGAGAGTCTATATTATGCGAGGTAGTGATGATCTCCGTGCCTGCACCTATTATAACATGGTTGCCAATAGTTACAGGTGAACGCAAGTCTATTTTATCAGTCTGTATAGACACATGGTCACCTACCTTTAAGTTACTATTCGCCGACTTTGCCAACGATAGTGGCATAATAACACCTTCGCCAATCGTCGCCCCATTCTTACGAGCTATCTTCACAGCCTTGGCATACTTAAAATACTGTCGCCATCGGGTTATCAAACCTAACAGATAGTGTATCCGAGTGCGTGACTTAACTTGCTCTGTATAAACTGAATAATCGTGAATGGGGGGGGGTATTTTTTCCATCTTATTTTCCTTTTCTGTTCGGTTTCTTAAACTTTGATATTGCATAACCATAGTCTTCCAAGAAATCATTTATCTTTTGGAGATAATATTTTTTATCTTTCTTCATTGGATTGGATGCAGAATAGTCTGGAATACCATCACATCCCGGTCTCCAAGCCCCACTTGCACGATGGATACACACCACATTCTTCATCGTTTTGTAGCGTGGGCAATCAAAATAATCAGACGGATAAATATGAATTCCGTTCTGCAAAAGCTGCTCATCATCACGCTTGCCAAAACTATCATAACCATAGCTTTTGGCAATCTCTGCCTGCACCTCAGGAATAATGGTCATGTCAAATCGCATAGTCTGAGGATATTTCTCGTTATGAGAGCGAATAAAATGCCTATCAGTGTAATAATCCAAACAGTCCTTAATGAAAGGATGATTAGCTACAGCACCGAAGCAATGAGATGTAAGCCAACGCTCTCTTGGACGATTATGGAAATTCGCCTCTCGGCCAATAAAAACCTCATTGTCGAGATATGGATCAAACGACTTGAACATCTCAATATCGGTGTCAAGCCATATTCCACCATAATTATATACTGCATACAGACGGATAAAGTCGGCAGCGAAAGCCCACTTGCGTACACTCACTGCCTCATCGGCAAACATATTGTTAGCCTCTGCCAATTTCTTGGAATCCCACAACATAAACTCATAATCAGGAAGCACACGCTTCCATGTCTTCATCAATTCCTCAATATGTTTTGGAAAAGGTTCACCTGAGAACCACGAATAATGAATTAATTTTGGTATCATACTTTTCTTTTTAAACCGATTAATAATGGAAAATATTTAATAACAAAAGGTATCGTCAACATACATAGCAACATGACGATTGCCGCTATTAGCATATCTATCATAACAGGATAATCTCCCCATGAACCACCCATCAACACCACAGCCCTTCGGCAATATTGTATCAGAAGCGGGTGAAGTCCTATTATCGCAACGGCTCCAATGCTGCATTTTTCCAAGATAGCGGAATGCCAATCCAAGCAACCCTTAAAAAGCAAGAGTACCCCCAGGCATCCTATTATGCTATAAACGAACTGCATAGGTAGAGCTATAGCCTCATTCCACACACCATGAATCAAGCTGTGTCATAGCGATTAAATAAAGGACTACATTTACCCCCCCCCGAAATGCAAACGACATATCGTTTCTCAGCATTTATGTTACTAGTAAAAACATGGTAAAGCAAATGTCCCATGCAATAATAGCTCAAACCAATCAATGTATTTTTTATAAAGAAAGGTCCATCGTGATTTATATCCAATATACAGCAAATAGCAATAAGTACTACTGAGATAGCAAATGCCAACCTTATATTGTCTCGCAAACCTTTTACGATGAGCTTTATCTCAAAAAGGCTTAGCAAAAACCAAGTAGGATCATCAATAGGATGCTCAGTAGGGTATACTATTCCTCGAACATCTCTCAACAGAAAATCTACATTTCCATACTGTCTATACAACCATGGACTCTCCAAAGCAAGATAAATGATATTGAACAATATATACGGTATTACCAATCTCTTAAACATATCTGCCACAGGCTTATCCTTATGCAGCATTCCAGACAAGAGAAAGAACAAAGGCATGTGGAAGCCATATATAATGTGATGCAATGATGAAGAGCCTATATGACCAAGCACAACCAAATATAAAGCAAACGCCTTTATGTTGTCTATCCAATGATATCTAATTATATTATTTGTCATTTCAATGCGTTTTGTAAATAGAAGGTTGACTTTTCACGTTCTTGAGCTATTACATTATTAACAGAATCCCAATCTATCTTTTGATTGATAACTTTCTTTATGGCATTCTCATCATATTTAGCAATAAGGCTATCAAGAATACCTAATTTAGACATAACAGAAAACATTCTTTGGTTGCTACCATTATGAATATCGCCATTTTTCGCAATGCTTAAAACAGGTGTATTGAAATTGATAGAGAAAATAGTACCATGATATGAGGTTGTAACCACAATGCTTGACAATGCTATGTATTGTAGCCATTTTTCTATCGTCGCTTCACAATTAGCATTGGCATCTTCATGAAACTCATCTGAGCAAACATATATACATTTATACCCTAAAGATTGTAATAGTTCTTTTATCCTCACAACGATTTCATTATTTGCCGAAAGAGTATAGAAAAAGGCAGTTTTGGCATTTCGGGCAGGAATTTCCATGTTACAATGGCTGAACCATTCATCTTTAGATAATAACAATGTCGGATCAAGTTCGCATGAAGCTTTCACACCAAGACTCTTGCATATTTTTACCCCAGATAGCTCTCTTACACTGACTGACGAGAATCTTTTCAATTCACGTTTATATTCATTACGTTCTCCTATCGGTATAATTTTGTTTCTTCCAAAACTTGCCGCATAAGATATTCTCTTTTGGTTTTCTTTAGCAAATTCTAACAATAGATACTTTCTTCTTTTTGGTCCAGAAGCCTCATGCCAAACTTGATCACTACCAGTGATAAAAGCATAATAGTCTTCAAATTCATGACTATCAGCAACTTCTTGACATGTTTTATATTGTCCTATAGACATTTTCAAATATTTATTCTTAAATTCATCAAAACCCCGCTTAGAAAAGTCACATTTTTCTCTTCGTTTATTGATTTTATTTGAAGATAGAAGATATTTGATTTTTCTTATTATTCGCCTTGCAATTGAAACTTCTCCTAATAGTAGCAACCTAAATTTATCTATTTTGCTATGATCTGATTGCTCTGGTGCATCCATATCATACGCAATAGTACATGGACAATATCCTAACTTTCTAAGGACACTTTGCAATGCTACACCTTGCAGTATCTGACCATAGTTAGAACTGCTACACCAATAACTTGTTATTCCTATTTTTTTCATACTCTTTATCTCTTAATAATTCTTTTAATCGTGTCTATCTCTCTATCAGAAAACAAACATTTGATGAGTTTCTTTATAGAAAATATTATTCTCTGCTTTAATGGTAATTGCAAACAAATAGCTACTGCTGTTTTTATGGTCATACCATTTTCTATCTGACTAAAGAATTGATTTCTTTTTGGATTAGGTGACGTACTCTCGTTAAAACCGCCATTATTGCGACGAGCCTCTTCCAAAGAAAAAGACAAGATATCAAAGGACAACTTTGAGAAGATTTTTTTTCCTTTTTCACTATTGACAAGAACTATTCCAACACCTTTATCATCATCAAACTCAGGGGCAATCTGAGCAATTCCCCAAAAATCGCCAATAGTCAAATCACTATGACTTACACCATTTTTGCACTTACATCCGTAGCAAGAAGGACGTAAAAAAATATCAGAGAGGAAACCTTGCATAAAAGTATTAGCTGAATGATTTTCAGATGTCAAGATTATATTTTTGTCCACATTCTCATTTGTAAGAGATTGTTTTTTAACAACAAAACGATATTTTGCCCAACCTGTCTTACGCTTATCTCTAAAATTAATGTCTCCTATTGGCGTTGTAGCATATGTTTCCGCCAAATATCTGCGCCAGACTCCAGGGCTTGGTACACCATGGCACAAGAAATCAACTAACAAGAGATTTGGATATTCCTTATTTCGCAAGAATGTTCGCAAACCTGCAATCTGGCATGGACTGCCTACAAACATAACATCTCGCCCTTGCTCCAAGAACTGTTCCGCTTCTTTATAAGTATTCTCTATTCGGCTTTGCAAATATTTGCTGCCCATCATCGGATAGACTTCTTCAATCTTTTCGGCATAGACATGATGTACTTCCCAATGCTCATCATAAACAGCTCCAAAAACAACACCTTTCTTATTGATAACCTCCCTTGCCAAGGGCATGAACACACCACCAGAAGAACTGTTCATTCGTTCCTCTTCATTATTGTTCTTAGCAGCCAACACCTTTAGAGGCTCTATCTTTTCCGCTCGATTGAGGATGGGGCAAACCTTCTCACACAATCCACAATTAATACATATAACCTCATCCACTTTAGGATAAAGGAATCCTTCATCATCTTCTTGCAAGAAAATACAATGCTTGGGACATCGCTGTACACAAGCACCACAACCACAACAACTTTGTTTATCTTGTATTCTTATCATAGTTTTGTTATTTTTTGAATTATAGCTATAGCCTTGGACTTTACAAAAGATCTTTCATTACTCGTTAGCCCCATAATATATGCAAATGTAGAAACAGACAAAACACAACTCAAAGCTACAATCAAAAATCGCCAAGCTCCTTCTTCGACATTTAAGTATACTATGCATGGTAAAATAGCAGATAAGGCAACCACTAACATAACTTGCTTATATATATGATTAAAGTAATCCATGATTCTAATACCAATCAAAGGACGCAGAATTAACATTCTTGCTATTTGCGTTATGGACTCCATCATAAAATGAACTATAAACACAGAATATGCTGGACAACCCAAGCGAAGACATATATAAGAGAGTGGTAATATCATTAGCAAAATAGTTCCACAAATTGCTTGATATTTCTTAACTTTACCTGTAGATTGATTCGCATTAATCAGCGGATTGGCCAATGTATAAATCAAAGAAGTACATATCATAATGCGTAAGAATACGATAGTATTCTCAGGAACAGTCTTTAACCATACAGTCAATATAAATTTTGTTTCAAATAAAATTGGCAATGAAAGAAAAAATAACAAGAAAAAAGAGAAACGAGCACTACGGAATACCAATATGCTCATATTGTCCAGTTCCCCTTTTGCATAAGTCTTAGTAATTTGTGGATTTAGTGCAACCTGAAAACTACCAACAAATTGTTGTATAGCATTTTGGACTTGAACAGCAACAGCACGTGCAGAATTAACTACAGGTCCAAAAAATACATTTAGCATCATATTTAATCCTTGACTAAAAAGAACACCTGCCAAATTACCGAACAAACTCCATCCTGCAAATCCTGTCAACTCCTTAAACAACTTTCTATTCCAAACATACTTATATTTTGTTTCTTCAAAATGGTGGTTACAATATATACTATAGCAAAAACGTATCATCAATTGATTTGCCAACAAGAGGAAGGCATACAAAAACAATTTATCAATAGAAAACACCAAAAGCATATACACTATAGCCAATTTCAGAACGACATCTAAAATAGAGATATAAGCAAATGCCGACATTTTCTCATGAGCTATAATAACTGCATTATATGGGACACTCATTATCATCACCACCATAGCCACAATGGAACATTGTAGTACCCAAAATGCAGCATCCATACGGTCCGGAGGTATCTGCATTTTATTATATAAAAACCATATACCGACAGTTTCACATAACAACACAATGATTACTGCTATCAAAGCATGAATTTGAATAGTTGTACAGAATACTGTTTGCAATCTTTCCTTATTACCTTGCCCCAAAGCAAAGGTGATATACCTTTGGGTGGCAGAGGCCATGGAACCACTAATAAATCCAAACATAGATACGACACCTCCCACCACATTATATATACCATAGTCCTCCACTCCCAATGTGTTCAGTACTACACGACTCGTGTAAAGTGTTACTGCCATCATAAAGAGCATTCGGAAGTAAAGAAGTAGAGTATTCTTCGCTATTCGATTGTTGTTATCTGATGATTGTTCTGACATAAATTACTTTAGAGAATTTGATTGTGATTATTATTATTGAACATTCTTTTCTCTCACCATGCCTATCAAAAACAAGACGTGAAGCAACCACCCTGCACAACAATATCCAAAATATTGAGGAGCAACTATTCCATGACACATAAGATTGCGAAGATTCAATCCGAGTTGATTCGTTAATACTATTTGTAAATAATATGCACCATCTGGCGTTATTGCATTTTTCACAGGTTGCATTCTTCTAATTTAAGCCCTAATTTGAGTGCTAACGCATTTTCTTCGCTTGTAAGACAAAAGAAAATGTATTATAACAAAACGACCATTCTTTCGGGAAATATCCACGCAGCAACAAAGAAAAAACTTCAATTCTAATCATAGTAGCCTTTTTATGGTAGAGAATTAGTCTCTTCTAAAGATATCTCTAGTATAAACCTTATCCTTTACATCATCCAGACAAGCATCGTAGCGGTTGGCGATGATGGCATGGCTTTGTGTCTTGAAGGCTTCGAGGTTGTTCTCTACTCGGCTACCGAAGAAGGTGCTGCCTTCCTCCAAGGTTGGCTCATAAATGACTACCTCGGCACCCTTTGCCTTGATACGCTTCATGATGCCCTGGATGGCTGACTGGCGGAAGTTGTCGCTGTTTGACTTCATGGTCAGGCGATAGACACCAATCACGCAATTATGCTCCTTGCTGGCATCATAGCTGTTGGTATCAGCATAGCTGTAATAGCCTGCCTTCTGGAGAACGGCATCAGCGATATAGTCCTTAC
>ERZ773202.909-NODE-909-length-22327-cov-10.919675_pt1 | contig 22327 bp, 20 predicted proteins | sample MGYA00580998_ERZ773202 | MGnify/ENA primary metagenome ERZ773202 (study PRJEB29015, sample SAMEA2737803) | human gut metagenome | biome: human gut; feature: human-associated habitat; material: faeces | place: China | collected 2012 ...
GTTTGCTCTTGTACTACTTCTCTGTCTATGTAAACCTTTCAAAGATCTCTATCTTATTTTGCCTACACCACACACTCAACTAACTCTTAACATTGTAGTTGTTAGGAGGTGAAAGCGTTTGCAAAGGTACAACTATTTTCGAAACCGCCAAAACTTTCTTAGCTTTTTTGTATCAAAAAGTATATTGTTTAACTTTCGTAAACAACCAAAACTACGTACACATTATTAAATATATACATATACGTACATTATATATTTGCAGAGGCCTATAAAAAGACATCTTCTATACATCATTTTTAGAAAAACTATATAAAACATTAAACCCAAATCAGTAAAAATACCGATTTGGGTTTAACATGTTCCTTATTTTATTCAAAAACATCTTCTATTTCTTCATTTCCATCCGAAGGATCCTCTTTTTGACAAGCATTAAAGTCTTCTGGTATATTAAAATCGGAAGGAGAATATCCGAGCGAAGTATCCCTATACACCTTCGTCATATAATACGCCCAGATAGGAAGAGCCATCGTGGCACCCTGTCCCATATTCATAGAGTCGAAATGGATATCACGATCTTCTCCACCAACCCAGCACCCACTAACGAGCTGAGGAGTAAATCCTATAAACCATGCGTCAGAGTTGCGGTTGGTAGTACCTGTCTTACCTCCGATTTGTCCCTGAAGATTATATTTGAATCTTACTCTTCTACCAGTACCCTCGTCAATAACCGCCATCAGTTCAACAAGCATCTTGTATGCACTTTCCGGACTAATAACCTCATTCATTCTAGGTTGGAACTTAGCTATAACATTACCTTCATTATCTTCGATGCGAGTAACGAAGAGCGGAGCACAACGAATACCATTATTTGCAAATGCAGTATATGCACTCACCATTTCAGCAACCGACACCTCACATGGTCCGAGACACAAAGCCAGAGAAGGATGAATCTCTGGGTTATTGATTCCAAAACCATGAAGCAATTCCACAAACTGGTTAGGATTGAGCTTACTCATCAGATAAGCAGATATCCAGTTATTAGAATTAGCAAGACCCCACTTCAGCGTAACCATTTCGCCATATCTCTTCCGACTACTATTTCTTGGAGTCCAAGGTTGTCCTGCCACCATATACGTAGTCTGCACATTAGGTGCTAAATCACATGGAGAGAATCCATTTTCCATAGCCAAAGAATATAGGAATGGTTTTATAGTAGAACCAACTTGACGTCTACCCCCCATAGCCATATCGTATTGGAAATGCGAGAAGTTGATACCACCAACATATGCCTTCACATATCCAGTTTGTGGCTCCATACTCATAAATCCTGTTCTGAGGAACGACTTATAATACCTAATAGAATCATAAGGAGTCATGATGGTATCTATATCACCATGATAAGTGAAGATTGTCATTTCCTTAGGCTTTCTGAATGAAGCAAAGATATCCTCGTCATCAAAACCTGCCGCCTTCATACCCCTATATCTATCGCTCTGCACCATAGAACGCTTCATAATCTGCGTCACCTGCTGCTTTGTTAGCTGTCCTGTAAATGGAGCATTTGGCTTACGCTTATTTTCCTTATCGAAAGCAGGCTGAAGGAATTTCGCTACATGCCCATAGACAGCTTCTTCGGCATACTTCTGCATACGCGAATCAACAGTTGTATACACCTTCAAGCCATCGGTGTATATATTATAAGGCTGTCCATTCTTCTTAAAGTTCTTATTACACCATCCATATAAAGGATCTGATACCCAAGAGATTGAGTCGAGCACAAACTGACGTTTATTCCACTCAGGATAGTCTTCCTTCTCAGGACGTTTAGCCATAAGATATTGGCGCAAGAATTCTCTGAAATAAACAGCAGAGCCATCCTTATGATCGGTACGATGGAAATCCAACTTCAACGAATCACCCTGCAATTTCTCACATTCACCAGAAGTCAAATATCCAGCCTTCTCCATCTGAGCAAGCACGACATTTCGTCTATCCTTACAACGATCAGGGAATCTTACAGGATTAAACAACGATGGATTCTTACACAAGCCAATAAGCGTTGCCGACTCAAGAATCGTCAAATCCTTAGGTTCCTTATTAAAATATGTCTGAGCAGCTGTTTTTATACCAACAGCTCCATGCAAGAAGTCGAAATAGTTAAGATACAGAGCAATAATCTCCTCTTTAGTGAAATATCGCTCAAGCTTTATTGCTATCACCCACTCTATAGGTTTTTGGAACAAGCGTTCGGCTGTTGACTTCACAGGATGCGAATACAACTGCTTAGCCAACTGCTGCGTGATTGTACTACCACCTCCAGCACTTGTCTGACCTAAAAGTCCTCTCTTCACCACGGCACGTCCAACAGCATAGAAATCAATACCAGAATGCTCATAGAAACGAGCATCCTCAGTAGCAACAAGTGCATGAACGAGATGTGGGGAAAGATTAGAGTAAGCAACAGGAATTCTGTTTGATTTGTTAATATTCCAAGTTCCCAGCACCTTGCCATCTGAAGAATAAATCTGCGTAGCAAACCTGCTAATAGGATTTTGGAGATCTTTCATATCTGGCATATAGCCTATTACTCCGTTCCATATCAAGCAAAAAACAACACCAACAACCACCACCGAAGTTGCCAATGCTATCCAAAGGAAGAGAATAAATTTCTTTCTCATAAATTCGTTTTATGGTTATTTCTTTGTTATTAGGTTTTGACAAATAATCATCATCACCATTCAATTTATGGGCAAAAATACAACTTTTTATTTGAAAAGACCTACACTTTGGAAAATAATATGTAACTTAGCACCGATTTTAAGTCAATCAACCAATATACAATATGGAAAAACATAATTTCGTGACTATTGCCGACCTTTCAAGAGAAGAAATCATGCATCTCATTGAAATGGCGCAAGAGTTTGAAAAGCATCCAAACAGAGAGTTATTAAAGGGTAAGGTAGTAGCTACTTTGTTTTTTGAGCCTTCTACCCGTACTCAGTTAAGTTTCCAAACAGCCGCCAACCGCCTTGGTGCAAGAGTCATCGGTTTCTCTGATGCCAAGACTTCGAGCACCACAAAAGGTGAAACCCTTAAGGACACCATCCTTATGGTGAGCAACTATGCTGATGTCATAGCAATGCGCCACTATATAGAAGGAGCAGCACAATACGCAAGCGAGGTCGCGCCAATACCTATTGTTAATGCTGGCGATGGAGCTCACGAGCATCCATCACAATGTCTCTTAGACCTCTACTCTATCTACAAGACCCAAGGTACACTTGATAACCTCAACATCTATCTTGTTGGCGACCTTAAATATGGTAGAACCGTTCACTCTCTGATTACGGCAATGCGTCACTTTAATCCAACATTCCATTTCGTGGCACCAAAAGAGCTTGCAATGCCTAACGAATATAAGCTCTATTGCAAGGAACACGACATCAACTTCCAGGAGCACACAGCTTTCAATGAGAAAGTAATTGCCGACGCCGACATTATATATATGACGCGCGTACAGAAAGAGCGTTTCAGCGACCTTATGGAATATGAACGTGTGAAGAATGTATATATTCTGAAGAATGATATGCTCGACAACGTGAAAGAGAACATGAAGATTCTCCATCCGCTGCCACGAGTAAATGAGATTGCCTACGATGTTGACGACAATCCACATGCCTACTACATCCAGCAAGCCCAAAACGGACTCTATGCTCGCGAGGCCATATTCTGCCGTTGCCTTGGCATAAGCCTCGAAGACATCAAGAATGATAAAACCATTATAGAATAAACCTTTCTAACACGTTTTTATAATAATATGAGCAAGAAAGAACGTTTGGTTGCCGCCATTAAGAACGGCACCGTTATCGACCATATACCTGCCGACAAAACATATCAGGTGGCAACACTCTTAGGATTAGACAAATTGGAAACACCAGTCACCATAGGAAACAACTTTGCTTCTAAGAAGGTTAAAAACAAAGGTATCATCAAGGTTAGCGACAAATTCTTTACCAAAGAAGAAATCAGCCGTCTGTCGGTAGTAGCCCCAAATGTTGTGCTAAACATCATTCAAGACTACGAAGTAGTAGAGAAGAAGATGGTTGAAACCCCTAACGAGCTCAAAGGCATCGTGAAGTGCAACAATCCAAAATGCATCACAAACAACGAGCCTATGTCTACAATATTCAACTTCGTAGACAAAGAAAAAGGTATCGTGAAATGCCACTACTGCGACAAGGAGCAAGACATCACAAAGGTAGAACTCTGCTAACACAGACCAATCTACACAGCGGGGGTTACTAACACTTTGCAACGAATAAGGACTATACAGATTACAAATTATCGCTTTTATTTTGTCAATCCATAGTTTTCTATTACCTTTGCATCCGCATTTCCACCCCAGCCCACTCATCAAGAGCGGACAAAGAAGTTAAATAAAACAATTAACCTCACTTAATAAAAATACAACCGCAACAATGAAAAGAGACCAAGAGATTTTCGATCTTATCGAAAGAGAACATCAGCGACAGCTCAAAGGTATGGAGCTTATTGCTTCAGAAAACTTTGTTAGTGATGAAGTGATGCAAGCCATGGGCAGCTATTTGACAAACAAATATGCTGAAGGTCTTCCTGGCAAACGTTATTATGGTGGTTGCCAAGTAGTAGACCAAGTAGAAGACCTTGCTCGCGAAAGAGTAAAGAAACTATTTGGTGCTGAATTTGCCAACGTGCAGCCACACTCTGGAGCCCAGGCCAACGCTGCAGTATTGCTCGCAGTACTCAAGCCAGGCGACACCTTCATGGGATTGAATCTTGATCACGGTGGCCACCTCTCTCATGGTAGCCTTGTCAACACATCAGGTATTCTCTACAAGCCAGTTGGCTACAACCTCAACAAAGAGACAGGTCGTGTAGACTACGACGAGATGGAGCGCCTGGCATTGGAACACAAGCCAAAACTCATCATTGGTGGCGGTTCAGCATATAGCCGTGAATGGGACTATAAGAGAATGCGTCAGATTGCCGACGAGGTAGGAGCATTGCTCATGATAGACATGGCTCACCCAGCAGGTCTTATCGCAGCAGGCTTGCTCGACAACCCTGTTAAATATGCACACATCGTAACTTCTACAACCCACAAGACTCTACGTGGTCCTCGTGGCGGTATCATCCTCATGGGTAAAGACTTCGAGAACCCTTGGGGTCTCACCACAAAGAAGGGTGAACCTAAGATGATGAGCATGTTGTTGAACTCAGCAGTATTCCCTGGCACACAGGGCGGTCCATTGGAGCATGTCATCGCAGCTAAGGCAGTAGGATTTGGTGAAAACCTCCAACCATCATGGAAAGAATATGCTACACAGGTTAAGAAGAATGCAGCCGTATTGGCACAGAACTTGGTAGACCGCGGTTTCTCTATCGTTAGTGGCGGTACCGATAACCACTCTATGCTCGTAGACCTCAGAAGCAAATATCCAGACCTCACAGGTAAGGTTGCAGAGAATGCACTTGTAGCTGCCGACATCACAGTAAACAAGAACATGGTGCCATTCGATTCGCGTAGCGCATTCCAGACCAGCGGTATCCGTCTCGGAACAGCAGCCATGACCACACGTGGTGCTAAGGAAGATATGATGGCATTGATAGCAGAACTCATCGAGGAAGTATTGAATGCTCCAGAAGACGAGAAGGTAATTGCCAACGTACGTGCTAAGGTCAACGAGACCATGAAGGATTATCCTTTGTTCGCATACTAAAACGCATTATTATATTTTCAACAGTCGTCTCCCGACAAGGCTTATGGATTATTCCATATCCCTTATCGGGGGATTTTTGTAGATAGCAACACCAATTATGACACAGACTAAAAACGATTCAGATATAGTTTATCACAACATCATCACCCGAACTTCCGTTCGCTCATATCAGGACAAGCCTGTAGAAGACAGCAAAATCGAGAAACTTCTACGAGCAGGCATGGCTGCTCCATCAGCTGTCAATATCCAGCCATGGCATTTCATTGTTGTGAAAAACAAGGCTACATTACAGAAAATAGCAGAAATCACACCTAACGCCAGAATGGCTAAAGAAGCGCCTTTAGCGATAGTTGTTTGTGGCGACATGCGCAACGAAAGCAACGACCTAGTTCGCGAATTCTGGGTGCAAGATGCATCTGCAGCAACCCAAAACATCCTATTAGCAGCCCACGCCATGGAATTAGGAGCTGTATGGACAGGCACCTACCCTGCCCAAAATCGTTGCGAAGCAATATCCCAACTTCTCAATCTTCCAAGTTCCATCATTCCATTCTCAACAATAGTCATTGGCTACCCAAAAGAAACGCAGCAGCCTAAAGACAAATGGAAAGAAGAGAACATATCTTACGAAGTATTCGGTGAGTAAATAAGGACGAAAGAGAATAACTAAATTTGGATAGCTACATTCCCCATTCGTTCAGCCTAGGCTGAACGGTAAACGAAACTATATTACTTTGCAAAGTAAGTTAACTTCTATTATCGTTCAGCACAGGCTGAACGATAATAGCATTAAGCTTATGTAAGTCATAGTATTATTTATATGCAGAGAATAAAACAGAATGTTTATCGATTGCAGTCTTATTTCAAGTAGTTTATATGCCTTATAAAATTAAGGATAATAGTTAAATAGCCTCGCGAAATATCAAATCTTATAAAAAATGTTGGGCAATTAGATTATTATATTTACATTTGCAGCATACAAAAATAGATTATAGACCATAGAATATGAGGACAGCAATAATAACAGCATTATTGGCTTGTGCACATTTGGTATGCCATGCACAAGCAGAGCAAACCTTTAAGGGAACTTTTGATAACAAGGAATACAACATATACTTGAAGATAAACCTTTACGACAAGAATATCATTGTGCCGCAGCAAGAGATTTTTGGCGAAGTAGATGGATTTGTTGGCGACTACAAGGATTCACGTATATGGCTCATAACAGGTTCTAAACTCAACAAGAGTGGCAACGCTACGCTCAGCATCATCAACGACTATGGTAGCGAAGACCTTACGGCAACGCTTACGGTTGTAAACGATAGCACCTTGCAGCTTACTCAAGATGACGGTAGCACAATGAAGATAGCACGAAACCGCAAATGGCAGAAGTTGCCAGGCAAGCTGCTGTTTACGAAAAAGAAATAACAAGAAAACTTGGTTTATATGAAACTATAGCAGAAAACATCATCAACGGTTTCTTACAAAACAAAAACAACATTGGCGATACGATGAACTACCATATCACCAATGTTGTTTTTTTTATTATATCACCTTCCAAAAGCTTTTTGGAAGGCTGATGTTATTAATGGTCTTTGCCGATTCAAATAATGGAGCAATATCTTCAGGCTCGAAGCCTGCAATGCCACATCCTATTGGAGTAACCAAGAAATGCTTTTCCGGATTAGCTTTGGCAAAGGCTATAAAGTCGTTGACATAAGGTCGGATGGTTTCTACCCCACCCTGCATGGTTGGAATGGCATAGCTTTGCCCTTGCAAACCAACACCTTTGCCCAATACTGCACCAAAACGCAAATGAGCTACACGAGCAGCACCGCCTCCGTGCATACCTGCAAGATTGCTACCAAAAACAAATACTTCATTATCCATGAGAGTGTCTATCCACTCTGGGGTGATTCTTCCTTGTTTCATATTATCCATATTATTATACTCTGATGGTTCTGCGAAGTCGGCATCGATAGACATCTTTGCCATACAAGGCATGCAATTCTTAGCATCCATAGTAGCATATACAGAAGATTCGTATTCTGAAGCCACGAAATATCGCTTGAAATATGGTATTACCACATCGTGCATCATCCTGTTGTAACGCTGAGTTATGGCAGAAGGAGTCATACCCATTTGCTCTGCAACTTCTTTACTCTTGAAGCCTTCAATAAAAAGCATCCTCAGGATAATGGAATTCCTATTATCGCGCCCATAGTATTCATGGCAAATCTCGTTGATAGTACTAATAAACTCATGTTTAAATTCATCATTAGCAACATCAATGTGCGATGATGGTTTCTCTTGATGAGCCTCGAAACTATCAAAGAGATGCTCTTTTTCAACACCCTTCAGTCTATCGAGCAACAAATAACGGAATCCGTTGACCATCCATGTTTGAAGCGACATCGAAGATTTGCGATCTTCTAAAGGCTTGAAATCATGCTCTATGAGATAAAGATAGTATTCATGAGCCAAAGTAAAGAAGTCCATGTCAGGCTTTGTGCGCAATCCATATCGCTTATCGTAGATGCAATACGCTATACGGCAATAGCCATAGAAATACTCTCTCACAATGTTTGAGTTAGCATCCTTGAAGCCTTGCAATATCTCGTTGTCTGACAAATGCAGCACATCAACATTCTGTGATGCTCTAAACATTTCTGCTAAATCTTTGTCTGTAGTCATACCAGTATTATATTACTCCCTGCAAATATAAAACTTTTATTTGAATTATTGAAGAAATATTATATTTTCAGCATATTTTTATGAAGCACAATACTAATAGAATAATACTAAAAAGCACGATGCTGAATAGAATATACAGCATCGTGCTCTATGGTTTTTAACAAGAAATTTATTCGTTTATCATCAGATAGAATGCAAGAGCCCAGTCTTGGTCGTTGGCAAAAGCATCTGCGAAATGAGCTTGTTCGCCATTGATGCGCTTTGGATAGACAAAGGCACAACTGCCGGTGCCATCTTCGAAGACATTGCAGAGATTGTTGCGAACCACTTCCTTTGCCTTGTTCATATACTCCTCTCTACCAGTAGCCAACGCATAGTAGTAATAAACAGTACCATTAAGGCAGCTCCAATAATGAGGGAAGGTGTCACCAAACACTCGTCGTTTGCCAAACCAATAGCAGTCCCAATGGCGGATAGGAATCTCATTTAATCGGTAAGCAGGCTGATTGGCACTAAAGTTCTCGACAACCGGCAACATCTCTTTCGCAGCATTGAGGTATTTAGCATCCTTGGTTTGAAGATAAAGTTCGAGGAGGAACTGTGTGGCAGGAGCTACTATAGACTGCTCGAAAATTACCTCCGATTTAGGGAAGTTCAAACCATTCTTCATGAATACGTCAGCGGTGTGAGCAAAGTCGATTAGTAGGTCGTTGTATTCTGTCATAAGTCCTGCATCACGCAAAGCCTTCAGTCCACTTGTTACAGGGATGTCGATGCAATAGAATTTATATCCAGTATAGCGATATAGTGCTTGCATAGTTTGGTAACCATCAATAGCGTATTGCTTATCTTTGGTAACCTCGTACATATGGAAGTAGAAGTCGGCAACCCAAGCATAGTTGTAGCCACGATTCCAACCAGTTTTCGTTACGCGCGAATATGTGGTATAGTCGTCTTTCTGAAGTTTCTCACGAATAAACTTAGCATATCTAACGAGCGAAGTCTTAAGTGACTCGCTTGGATGCTTAAAATACCATTTAGCCATCAGAACTCCCATACCCACACGCTCACGACCTTCGTCACAATCGTAGCTCTGACGATTGTCATCATTTTTATATATGGCTTGCTTCTCATTGTCGTAAACCATATATGCACCATAACGAGAATCTGTAGTATCGTTCATCTGCTGATGATCCAAGATGAACTTTATGCGGTTAGAGATGAGGTTATCGTAGCTACTAACAACCAATATTTCGGCATGTGTCTTCTCCACCTTATTATATATAAGGTCTATACGATGCTCTCCAAGTTGGTCGGCTGTGAATGTGGCATAATATCCATTGGCATCCTTTCCAGTCTTGACAGTTTTAGCAGGAGAAGTTACTTCTCCATTTTTGATTTTGATGCCTGTGAAGGTAGCAGAAAGCGACTTTAGGTTGTTTTTCTTCAAATATACTTTCACCTGTTCACCCTTTTGATAAACATACTTATCGCTCTTGGCAATGGCTCCACCCATAGCTACAACCTTCTTATAGAAGTCAGCTGTGCCGCCGTGCTCAAACACTTTCCAAGCCACGGTATAAGATTTGCCAGGAGCCAATGTCATATCAGGCAAGTCCATAGCAAACACTCCGCGGAAGTTGGAGTTAGCATTTTCCGACTTTCTTTCCCAAACTTCGTAGTTAGGCAAAGAACCTTTGGTGAGCATCAAGCCAACATTTCCTTGTCCTTTTTCTATGTTTTTTCCATTATCACCCATACGTACGGCACAGGTGTAGGCAGCATTGTCGCCTGCCCAAATATGGGCATTACAGCGATTGGTCATACATGTAGCAGAGGCTGGATAGTTGTCGTTCCATGGTGTATAGATACCGCAATCGGTGATATTAGCAGGTTTCTTACCGGTATTTTTGAATGTATATTGCTCAAAGAGTTGACCATTCTTAATGGTTCTTACAACTGTAATTAGAATATCACCAGCCTTATAAGTAAGATTCTTGGCTGTTGATACAGGTTTCTCCCATGTCAACTTATTACCATTTACGGTAATGAAACCGAGTCCCCAACCATATTTACTCGTTACCCAAGCATATTGTTTACCATCGGGCGACAGCACCCAATTCATGTTGTTAGCATCATTATCGATAGCTATTTTAGAGATTGCTCCAGTTGTAGCATCTGTATCAATAACGACACCTTGAGCAAAAGACGTAGAAATACCCATTGCCAATAGGCAAGCAATTGTAGCTATTTTCTTGTTCATTTAGTTATAAAAAGAATATGTTATAGATTTGATTGAATATCAGGTACAAAGATAAATACAATAAAACTATCAAAGGTAGGAAAATCATTCATTTATCGGTAATTATCAATTATAATGCCACTCACGATAACCTTCATCACGTAAAACCAAGATAAAAACAAAAAAAATCACTATTACTTTTAACTTATTTCATATTTTTGCATCTATATAAATGAAAGCTTTCAACAACAAGAGTATTCACAATTAAAAACAATGAAGAATATGAAAACCAAGAACATCACAAGATTGATTGGAACAGGATTGTTGAAGAGCATCATCGTGTGCATTATGTTGCTTATAGGTTCCTTCACACCATCAATGGCAAGAGGTAGACATAGTGTAAGTCGTCGTCCACACTATACACATCGCAATCATGTTTACAGAACATTTAGACCAACAAGAGGCACAGTATTCCTCACTCGTCCAAGAGGAGGCAGGTACCACTATATAGGCAAACATAGATATTGGATGGCAGACAATGTGTTGTACGATATAGTACCAATGGGAAAGAAAGGGATACAATACATTGTTATAAAGGTAGTAAAGTAAAAAAAGGAAAAATATAAAAGATAAAAAGTAAATAAAGAAGAATGGAAATAAACATCCTCGATAATCAACAACTGCTCCGAATGCTGTTTAACGAACAGCAAAAGGAGCAAGGCTTCAGACTATTGATGCAGAAATATGGCAATAATATATATTGGCACATCAGACGCATCGTAGTTGGTAGAGAAGAGGCAGAATATGTACAACAACTTGGCGACGAAACCAAGTATGAGACCGTAGAAGGCGGGACACACGAAACTACATGTATACAAAGCTATAGCACAGAACGTTTAGATTGGGTGTTTGCTCATAGAAAGCAATCCGCAGACGGTATAGAAACAACAGTAAACGATATATATGGCAACAATGCTTGGTATACATTGCAAGGAATTAAAATAACGTAATCATTATCACATGGACTATATATACATAATGGTAAAAAGGTAATGGTAAAATAATCATAGCAGAACTAATAAAAACAATAAGGGTTCACATCTTGGATGATGTGAACCATTATTGTTTTGTTATTCATTCAATCAGCTTATTAGTACAAAGCTGCTGCATAAATCCATGTATATACGCCACTTACGATACCGAACAATACTACGCCAAGTGTACACAAAGCGAGAGCCAACTTAGTCTCTGGCTTAGAAACGAACTTAGCAATAGGCTTCTCACTTGGCTTGATATACATAGCCTTAACAATGAGAAGGTAGTAGTAGAGGCTTATCACGGTGTTTACCAATGCGATGAACACTACAACATAAGTAACGATACCCATTGTGGTGTCGATGGTATAATCGTTGAGGGATGCCATGAAGATGAAGAACTTCGAGAACATACCTGCAAATGGAGGAATACCACCAAGTGAGAACAAAGCCAATGTCATAAGGAATGACAAATGAGGATTTGTCTTGTAGAGTCCGTCGTAGTCGCTGATGTTAACAGCCTTAGCATCGTGGTTCTCGATAACTGCGATGATACCAAAAACAGCGAGGTTGGCTACAATGTAGATGAGTACATAGTAAGACAAAGCTGTGGTAGCATAAGCAGATGGTGAGAGCAGAGCCAACATGATGTATCCAGCCTGTGAGATAGAACTGAAAGCCATGAAGCGCTTGATGTTCTCCTGACGGATGGCAAAGAGGTTGGCTACTGTGATAGACAACACGATGATGATACAGAGCATTGGATGCCAGAATGTGATGATGTTGGCAAAAACCTTTGTGAGAATAGTAAGAGCAGCAAAAGCAGCTGCACCCTTAGAGATAACACTGAGGTAACCAGCAACAACAGAAGGAGCACCCTGATATGTATCGGCAGTCCAGAAGTGGAAAGGAACAAGCGAAAGCTTGAAAGCCAAACCGCTAAAGAAGAATACCAAACCTGCGATGGTGAGAGGAGTTGCTGTGATGTTGTTGGCAACATTATCGAAATAGAGGTTGCCGAGAGCACCATAGAGCATACTCAAACCGTAGATCATTACACCACTAGAGAAAGTAGCTGTGAGGATGAACTTTGCACCAGCCTCTGCACATTCATTCTTCCACTTGTCGAAAGCAACGAGGCATGCCATAGGCACACTTGCCATTTCCAAACCAAGGAAGAAGAGGAGGAAGTGGTTGGCACAAACCATCACATTCATACCAAGTAATGTAGAAAGAACCAAGAGATAGAACTCACCCTGGAACTTACTACGGTTTTCATCGTTGAGCCATTCCTTAGCCTGAAGGCAAACGATAAGTGTACCGAAAGCAAGGATAGACTTGATAACGCTGATAGAAGGAGTGGTATGATACATACCTCCGAACGCTGAGTCGCTAACACCTACGCTGATGGTGAATGCTACATGAGCAAGCAACAAAGCGCAGACAAGTGTGTTCAACCAACCACGATAACGCTTGTTTGCTGTTATGAAGTCAGCCACAAACACTATTACCATAAGAAGCACGAGGCTAACTTCTGGTATCATATTCAAAAATTGACTGTAATCTATTTGCATGATTTCTATAATGTTATAGCGTTAAAGTGATACGTAAGTTGAATAAAGACCTATATGCTTGATGATAGGACCTACTGCATTGGTGATGATGTTCTGTGCCCACATTGGAGCAAGACCAAGACCAGCTACGCAAGCGATAAGTCCGATTACAGCAACACGCTCATCCCATGTAGCATCGTGAAGTTTGAGGTACTTAGGATTAGCAACCTTCTCAAACAATATTTTACCAACTACACGGAGAATGTAGACAGCAGTGATAACGATTGAAGTACAAGCAATGATGGTGCAAGTACGACGGAAGGTATCGCCATTCTCGAATGAACCTACGAAGATGTTCATCTCGGCTACGAAACCAGAGAAGCCTGGCAAACCAAGGTTAGCAAGACCTGCGATAACATAACCTACAGAGAGGAATGGGATAATCTGCATCAAACCACCGAGGTAGCGAACGTCGCGAGTACCAGCACGATGATAGATCATACCGATAACGGCGAAGAACAATGCTGTCATCAAACCGTGAGAAAGCATCTGAAGAACCGCACCTGTGATAGCAGTCTGGGTAGACATCAAGAGTGCGAACAATACCATACCACAGTGAGAAACTGAAGAGTAAGCATTGATGTACTTAAGGTCGGTCTGTACACATGCAGACAAAGCACCATATACTACAGAGATAGTAGTAAGGATGAGGAATACAGGAGCCCACATATCGAGAGCATCTGGCATGAGATACATAGCGATACGGAAGCAACCATAACCACCAAGCTTCATCAATACACCTGCGTGGAGCATAGATACTGCTGTAGGCGCACTTGCGTGACCATCAGGAGACCATGTATGGAATGGGAACAAAGCACCAAGAACACCGAAACCGATGAAGATGAGTGGGAAGAACACATTCTGAACCTGTACAGGAATATTGTGCATAGCAGCAATCTCATTGATATCCATAGTGGTAGCACCGCTATAGAAATAGATTGCAAGGATACCGATGATAAGCAAAGCAGAACCTCCCATAAGCATCAAGGTAAGCTTCATTGCTGAGTATTCCTTAGCACCACTACCCCATACACCAATCAAGAGGTACATTGGTATAAGAGCAACCTCATAGAACATGAACATAGTGAACAAGTCCTTAGAGATAAAGAATCCGAACACACCGGTAGAAAGGAGTACGAACCAAAGGAAGTATTCCTTCTTCATAGGCTGCATCTGCCAAGAAGCAAAAGTACCTGTGAAGACGATTATGCCAGAAAGCAATATCATTACAACAGAGATACCATCAACGCCAGTAGCGAAGTTGATATGGAAAGGTTGGAACCAAGGGATGGTGTCGCCAAGAATCATTGGATACTGATCAGCAGGCATAACCTCTCTAGTGGCAACGAAATCGAATACGAGATAAATGGACAAGCCAAGCAAAGCTGTAGCACCTGCCACCATCACGCCACGCACCTGATTATCGTTCTTGGCCAACCAAAGGCCGAAGAGCATCAGTACGGGAATTACTACAAATAATGTTAGATATGTCATTGTTGTCTATTCTTTTAAATCAAACAAAGTAGTATTAACGTTAGGGCTACAGTGCCAGTAAGGAACCAAACAGCATACGATCTTACATCGCCACTCTGCCATGGACGTAGAGATTCACCAGCCTCGTTAGCACCCCAAGCCATGAAGTTGAATGTGCCGTCAACACAATGACGGTCGAACCATGCAATAGGAGTAGACAAGCAACGGAAGATGAACTTATGTGTGATGAACATATAAACCTCGTCCATATAGAAACGCTTGTAAGCAGCACGATGCAAACGTGGCATCAGGCTATAAAGCTTGTCGGCGATAGGCTGCTTTTCACCTTTATATATATAGGTAGCCAAGCAGATGCTGATGATAGCGATGATAGTGCTGGTGAGAGCCACCTGTGTATCGAAGTGGATTGTGTAGTCGGTACCAGTAGCGGTAACAAAGCTACCGAAGCTACCACCCCATCCAAGGAATCCACCAAGTGTGGTGTAGATACCAACACCAACGGTGATAACACAGAGTACTATCAAAGGAATAGTCATTGTCAATGGAGCCTCATGAGGAGTGTGTGCAGCATGAAGATCCTTGTTCTCTGTACCCCAGAAGATACCGTAGTACAAACGGAACATATAGAAAGCCGTCATTGCAGCAACACCTGTCATAATCCATCCTACTACTGGGCTATAAGCGAAGCAAGCTGTGATAATCTCATCCTTAGAGCTGAAGCCTGAGAAGAATGGGATACCAGCGATGGCAAGACAAGAGATGAGGAATGTGGCATGTGTGATAGGCATATACTTGCGCAAGCCACCCATTGCAGACATCTCGTTAGAGTGAACGGCATGGATGATACAACCAGCACCGAGGAACAAACAAGCCTTGAACATGGCGTGTGTGAAGAGATGGAACATAGAAGCCATGTAGCCAAGTGAACCGTGGTTGTCGATAACAGCCTCGTGACCAGGCATACAAACTCCGAGTGCTACCATCATGAAAGCAATCTGAGAGATTGTAGAGAATGCCAACACACGCTTGATATCGCTCTGCGCACAAGCTACTGCAGCTGCATAGAAAGCGGTGAAGACACCAATATACACAACAATGCTCATCTGACCAGGAGCATACTCAATCCACAAAGGGAACAAGCGAGCAATCTGGAACACACCAGCTACAACCATGGTAGCAGCATGAATGAGGGCGCTGACAGGAGTAGGACCTTCCATAGCATCTGGCAACCAGATGTGCAATGGGAACATAGCACTCTTACCTGCACCACCAATGAACATCAATACCAAAGCGGTAGGGATGATGAAGCCACCTGCAGCAACAGCCTTAGCAGCATCTACTGTGATGAACGAAGCTGTACCTGCAGCCATCTGAAGGTTGTCTACGAATGAGAAGCTGAACGACTCTGTGTAGTAACCAAAGATGAGGATACCAATGAGGAAGAACAAGTCGGCAAAGCGGGTTACGATAAACGCCTTCTTAGAAGCTGCAACAGCTGCATGCAAAGGATAGTAGAAACCAATGAGCAGGTATGAGCTTACACCCACGAGCTCCCAGAAGAGATACATCTGGAAGATGTTGGTAGCGAGAACCAAACCGAGCATTGACATGGTGAAGAGAGAAAGGAAAGCATAGTAGCGCTGGAAGCCCTTCTCGCCGTGCATATATCCGAAAGAATATATGTGTACCATCAAGCTGACTGTAGAAATCACTATGAGCATCATTACCGAAATAGGATCGAGCATGATGCCAAGGTCGAAATGCAATGCGCCAAACTTCATCCATGTGAAGTTGTAAGGCACGATAGTAGCAAATGCCCCGTCGGCACAGCGGTCGGCAGTGAAATATCCGAATGCTGTAATATACGACAGGATAGTGACAATACCCAACGATGTAGTACCGATGAGACCAGCCACCTTATGTGACATCTTCATGCCTGCCAATCCCAAGATAAGGAATGAGAGCATAGGCAGAAGAAGTATCAGAAATGCATAACTGTAATCCATTGTCTATTAGAATTTCATGTTTTGGATACTGTCTACCTTATCGCTATGGAAGTGACGATAGACGTTGATGATAATGGCGATGGCAACAGCGGTCTCGGCTGCACTTACACCTATAGAGAATAAGGTGAAGAAGAAACCATCGAGCTCTCCTGGATAAAGGAAGCGGTTGAAGACGGCGAAGTTAAGGTCGGCAGCATTGAGTACCAACTCAACAGAGATGAGCATGGCAACCAAATTGCGACGTGTAACGAAACCGAACACACCGATAAAGAACAGCAGTGCGCTAAGCACCAACAAACAACTTACAGGAATCATTCGTTACCTCCTTTTCTAGCTATCATGATACCACCAATAATGCAAGCAAGCAAGAAGAGAGATATGAACTCGAAAGGCAATACATATCCGTCTACACCAGATGAGAGAAGCTGAGTACCAATAGCCTCAATCTTTACCTCACCATCGCTTGCATACTTTTCTACAAATACATTCTTCAAGAATATGCCTGCTATAGTAGCCAAACCTACTACTGAAAGTAGCAAGCCTGATACTATGCGAGAACCATTGATACGCTCAGTGATACCCTGCAAAGCATTCTTTGAAACGAGCTGGATGGCAAAGACATACATCATTGTGATTCCACCTGCATATACACTAATCTGAGCAGCACCCAAGAAGGTATAGTCGAGGAGGAAGTATATGCCAGCCACACCAAAGAGTACGAACAACAGGAATGTTGCCGCACGCATGATGCTCTTTGTCAATACGCACATCACGGCTGAACCAAGGATGATTACAGCCAAGATGCAAAACATTACTAAATTTGCCATAATCTGTTATTACTTGGTTTTAGTGTTAAACTTACCGATTGTTATTGGCGCACCACCCTCGATGAGGTTAGGAAGCGAACCACCCTTGTAAACCTCTTTGTCGAGATGCAGAACCAATTTACTGCGATCGAAGACAGCATTCTCGAAATCATTAACGAACTCAATGGCACCGAAGTTACATGCGTTGACACACAATTGGCAGAACATGCAGTCGCCAAGGTCGTACTGATAGTCGTCGAGTTTCTTCTTCTTACGTCCAGTCTCTGGATCTTCCTCCATGTGAGACAAAATCTTGATAGAGCCATTAGGACATGACTTCTCGCACAAAGTACAAGCAGTACACTTGTAGCTTTCATCTTCATTGCGAGTGAAGACAAGGCGTCCGCGGTGGCGCTTGGCAACATGGAGAGTTGTCTTACGGTTTTCAGGGTACTGCTCAGTGCTCTTTGCTGTGAAGTACTCACGAAGAGTAGTCTTCAAACCAACGGCAAGAGTCTTGATAGCAGAACCAACTTCACCGAAATATGATTCTTTATTTTCCATTACTATGTCTTATTATAGCTAATAATTAAAATGTAAGGCCCAAAGCCACACAAACAGATGTGAGAACCAATACGCAAAGCATGAATGGCATGATGTACTTCCACTCAAGCTTCAAGATCTGGTCTACGCGCAGACGTGGGAATGTCCAGCGTACCCACATGAGGAGCCATACTACGAAGAAGGTCTTACCGAAGAACCAGATGAAACCAGGGATAAGGTTCATGAGGTTGTCGAAAGCCTCGATACCGATATTCAAAGGAGCCCATCCACCAAGGAACAAGCCACTTGCAATACCAGAGATTACAAAGAGATTGAGGTATTCTGCCAAATAGTAGAAACCGAAGCCCATACCAGAATACTCGGTATGATAACCAGCGGTAAGCTCACTCTCAGCCTCAGCCAAGTCGAAAGGACCACGGTTAGCCTCAGCATTACCAGCTACGAGGAATGCCAAGAAAGCGAGGATGGCAGGAACATGACCCTGAATGATGAGCCACTTCCAAGGACCAGTCTGTGCTGTTACGATTTCGCTCAGCTGCATAGAACCTGTCATGATAACAACGCAGATGAGGCAGAGGCACAATGACATCTCGTAAGAAATCATCTGTACAGCACCACGCATAGCAGAGACAACAGAATACTTGTTGTTAGAACCCCATCCTGCAAGGAAGATACCAAGCACACCGATAGAGCTGATGGCAGTAAGAAGGAACACACCTACATTGAAGTCGAGCACGTGCATGCCCTTGTTCCAAGGAAGGAATGAGAATGTTCCGACAGAAGCTGCAATCACGAGGAATGGAGCCAAGAAATAAAGGAACTTGTCTGCCTTGTCGACGGTAAAGATCTCCTTGATGAGCATCTTCAATACATCGGCAAACACCTGGAGTGTACCCCAAGGACCTACGCGGACAGGACCGATACGGCACTGGAAATAGGCGCAAACCTTACGTTCCATGAAGATAAGCACGATAGCGATAAGAGCGTAGGCAACGAGAATGCCAACACCTACGAGCACGCACTCTATCAGGATAGTCCAGAAGTCGCCCAGCCCTAAGGTCTGACGCAACAAGCAGTCAATCCAATTAGAAACTATACTGAAATCAAACATTTGTTTAATTCTTAAATTAATGATTATAAAAAATATTATCGCTTATCGGTCGATGTCTGGAATCACGAAGTCGAGAGCTGCACCAACAGTGATAAGGTCGGCTATCTTAGAACCTCTCAACATTTCATCCATACATGCAACATGGCTCAATCCCATTGGGCGGAGTTTCAAACGGTAAGGACTCTTGTCGCCCTTGCTGTCGATGAAAGCACCAATCTCACCACGTGCACCCTCGCAAGAGAAGTACCACTGTCCCTCAGGAAGTTTGATGATAGGCTTCTGCTTGATGTAGAATTCTCCCTCTGGGATATTGTCGATGAGTTGCTCAATGATATTAAGACTCTGATAGATTTCGTCTACACGGTTCAAGTAGCGAGCCATGCTATCACAAGAGTTGCGAGTAATCTGCTTAAACTCAACCTTATCATAAACATCATAAGGATGGTTCTTGCGGACATCATTCTCCCAACCGCTTGCACGACCAGAGCATCCTGTAACACCATAGCTAATAATGTTTTCAGCATCCATCACTCCAATATTGCAGAAACGCTTGCGAGTGATTACATTGTCGCCAAATACATCCATATACTCCTGTACCATAGGACGGAGGTATGCGATGAGGTCCTTAACATTCTTTACAAAGTTAGGATCGATATCAGCCTGGAGTCCACCTATACGATAATAGTTTTGGATAAGACGACCACCAGTAGTTTCCTCCATTACGTTCAACACGTGCTCACGATCGCGCATGCTGTAGAGGAATGCTGTCAAAGCACCGAGGTCCTGAGCACAGCAACCGAGATACAACAAGTGAGAATCGATACGCTGGAGCTCATCCATTATCGTGCGTACATATTTAATACGGTCAGAGAGCTCTACACCCAAAGCTTCCTCGATAACGCCAACCAAAGCATGACGGTTCATCATAGCGCTGAGGTAGTCCATACGATCGGTAAGAGCGAGAGTTTGAGGATATGTATACTCCTCACACATCTTCTCAATACCGCGATGAATATAACCGAGGTGTGGATAGATACGCTTGATAATCTCACCATCGAGAGCAGTCTCAAGACGAAGCACACCGTGAGTAGAAGGGTGCTGAGGACCAATGTTTACAACATAGTCATCATCTGCAAAGAGAGGATTCTTCTTCTCTACGAGCTTACCGTTAGCATCAAGTGAATACTGATAACCGAAGTCTACCTCAACATCATCCTGTGTGGTATACACATTATCTGCAGGATTGTAGTTCTTGCGGAAAGGATAACCCTTGAAGTCGTTACGTAGATAAAGACGACGCATGTCTGGATGACCCAAGAACTTGATGCCATAGAAATCGTAAACCTCACGCTCAAGCAAGTTTGCAATCTTCCAAAGGTTGCAAACTGTAGGAATAACATATTCCTCGCCCACCTTCTTGGCCATCTGCTTTACACTGATGCGCTCGTGAGTCTTGGTATTCTCAAGGATATAGATACATCCAAGTCCTTCTTCGCCGAAGTCCTCGCCAATGATAGTAACAAGGTAGTCGAAATGCTTCTCATCATGAAGAGAAGTCATCTCTGCGGCAAAGTTATCAAAACCGAATTCTTTATGTTCTAATTTCATTTTCTACCTTATTATTTATTATTATTGTCTTCTGTTGAAGTTTTAGTCTCTTGAGCTTTAAGCTGGTCAAGAACCTTACCAAGATTCTCTACCTGCTCAGCAGTAGGAGCCTTATCTACAACAATAGTTTCCTTCTTTGCAGCTGGTGCTGGCTTAGCAACAGGCTTTGCAGCAACAGGCTTAGGAGTAGGACGATAAGAAGCAGCACGCTTCTCCTTTGTCTCATTAACAGAGATACCGAGTTTGTCTTCGAATATCAACTCCTCATTACTCTTACCGAGCAAGCGTTCTTCAGCATTCTGCTTGTGGTTAACACCACCGAAGAATTTCTCTACCTTTACCTTACGCTGCAACTGCATCATACCATAGAGGATTGCCTCTGGACGTGGAGGACAGCCTGGAATGTAGACATCAACAGGGATAATTTCGTCGATACCCTTAACAACATGGTAGCTACTCTTGAATGGACCACCAGAAATAGCACATCCACCAACGGCTACAACATACTTAGGCTCAGCCATCTCATCATAAAGACGTTTCAAAGCTGGAGCCATCTTATTTGTAATAGTACCGGCACACATGATAAGGTCTGCCTGACGTGGAGAGTTACGTGTTACCTCGAAACCGAAGCGAGAAAAGTCGTAACGTGCGCAACCAACAGCCATAAACTCGATACCACAACAAGAGGTAGCGAAGGTCAATGACCAAAGTGAGTTACTGCGACCCCAGTTGATAAGCTGGTCGAGATTACCAAGAACGAGGTTTACACCACCATCGTTCAAATCACTGGCCATCTTCTCAAGAGTGTCGTTGTCTTTCCATTCATCATAAGGAAAGGCTTTGATACTTGGCTTTCTTACTTCCATTCCAATGCTCCTTTCCGCCATGCATAAGCAAGGCCTAAAATCAATACCAACAGGAAGAAGCCTACACTAACGAGAGCGGCTACTCCACACTGCTTAACAACAACTGCCCATGGATATAGGAACACAGTCTCGATGTCGAAAATCAGGAAAAGGATAGCAAAGAGGTAGTAGCCAATATGCACGTGCATCCATGATGAGCCACGTGTAGGAATACCACACTCAAAAGGTTGTCCCTTTACCGGATTGTACGAACGAGGTCCTATCAACTTGGCTACGACATAAGCGCCAACAACCAAGACGACAGCCGTCAACAAAACGGTGACAAATAAATAGAAATACATAAAAAAAATATAACGTTATTTAGATTATTTTCATAAGCCTACTGGCTGCTTGTTTTAAAACAGTTGCAAAGGTACGAATATATTTTGAATTAATAGACAACAATTAACAAAAAAAAGCTTGCCTTTTTCACAACTACCTAAAATCCGCAACTATCATCCAATACACGATTAAGGGTAGATTTATGAGTC
>ERZ773202.911-NODE-911-length-22281-cov-6.808333_pt1 | contig 22281 bp, 17 predicted proteins | sample MGYA00580998_ERZ773202 | MGnify/ENA primary metagenome ERZ773202 (study PRJEB29015, sample SAMEA2737803) | human gut metagenome | biome: human gut; feature: human-associated habitat; material: faeces | place: China | collected 2012 ...
AGAAAAAACAAAAAAGTCTTGCAATCCCAAGGATTACAAGACTTTTTCATGGCACGCCGTGAGGGATTCGAACCCCCGGCCTTCTGGTCCGTAGCCAGACGCTCTATCCAGCTGAGCTAACGGCGCTTAGTGCGCTCCTAACGCGCCTAAGTATAGTAGCATAGCCCGGCCGGAATTGCAAGCCCTTTTTCAAAAAAGTTTTCCTTTTTTGCGTTTTTACCAGCCCATCGTGTCGCGGATGGTGTCCGTCACGTCACTGACCGTGCGCACCGCGTCCGCCACGATGTTGCTCGTGCGCTTTTTCTGCGGGTGCATCATCCAACCCGCCGCCGTGCCGACCGCCATGCCGACACCCATGCCGATGCTCATGCCCTTGGCAAACTGCATTGCGTTCATTTTGCTGTCTCCTTTCACGTTTCTGCCTCCCTTCGCAGCTGCACCGCTGCACGGCTAGTATGCGCGCGCGGACAAAAAGCTATGAAATCTGCGCCGCGCCAGTTTCTGGATTGATTCCCCGCTGCCGTCGGTGGTATACTATTTCTATTATCAAATTTTCTTCCGATCGCATGGGAGGGATCCGCATGATCTTGCGTATTCTGGCCGTGGGCGACGTTGTGGGTGCGCCCGGCCTGACGTTTCTGACCGAGCGCCTGCGCGCGTTTCAGGAGCAGGAACACATTGATTTCACCGTCGTCAACGGCGAAAACGCCAACGTCGTCGGCGTGACGCCGAAGCAGGCCGACGCCATCTTCGCCGCCGGGGCCAACGTCATCACGCTCGGCAACCACACGTGGACGCGCTACGAGCTGCAGCCGTATCTCGAGCAGAAAAAGCGCATCCTGCGTCCGGCGAACTTCGCGCCGCAGTGCCCGGGCCGCGGCTGGGGCGAATACTCCGTGCGCGGCGGGCCGATCTGCGTCATCAACCTCATGGGGCGCTTCACGCTCGACGCGAACACGGACAATCCCTTCCTCGTCGTGGACGACATTCTCGACCAGACGCAGGCGAAGATCGTCCTCGTGGACATGCACGCCGAGGCCACGAGCGAAAAGCGCGCCATGGGCTTTTACCTCGACGGGCGCGTGACGGCCGTCTGGGGCACGCACACGCACGTGCAGACATCCGACGCCGAGGTGCTGCCCGAGGGCACGGGCTACCTGACCGACCTCGGCATGACGGGTCCGGCCAACGCCGTGCTCGGCATCGCGCCGGAGCAGTCGATCGGCAAGTTCCTCGGCGACCCGCCGCGGCGCTATGAGGCCGCCATGGGCGCGGCCAAGCTCGAGGGCGCGATCTTCGAGGTCGACAGCGACACCGGCCGCTGCCGCGACGTGCAGCTGGTGCGCCTGAGATGAGCGTGCGCATCCTGCACGCGGCGGATCTGCACCTCGACTCGCCGTTTGAGGCGCTCACGCTCGCGCAGGCGGCGCAGCGCCGCCGGGAGCAGCGCGACCTTCTGCGCGCTCTGCCGGAGCTGGCGCGGGCGCACGGGGCGCAGATCATCCTGCTCGCGGGCGACCTGCTCGACAGCGCGAGCCCCTACCCCGAGACGGCCAAAGCGCTCGCCGAGACGTTTGCCGGCTGCGGGGCGGAGGTGTTTCTCGCGCCCGGCAACCACGACTATTACAGCGCGGGCGCGCCGTATGCACGCCTGACGTTTCCCGAGAACGTACATATCTTCCGCACACAGCGCATCGAGGCCGTCACGCTGCCGGAGCTGGGCGTGCGCGTCTGGGGCGCGGCGTTTACCGACAGCCGCTGCCCCGGGCTGCTGCGGGGCTTTTCCGTGCCGAAGCAGGCGGGGCTGCTCGACGTGCTCTGCGTGCACGGCGAGGTAGGAAACCCCGCGTCCGCCTATAACCCCGTGTCGGCTGCGGAGCTTGCAGCCAGCGGGCTGGACTACGCCGCCTTCGGCCACGTGCACCGCTTTGGCGGCGTGCAGCGCGCCGGGGGCACGGTGTACGCCTGGCCGGGCTGCATGGAGGGCCGCGGCTTTGACGAGACGGGGGAGAAAGGCGTGCTGCTCGTGGACGTCGCTGCGGGCGACGTGCAGGCGCGGTTTGTGCCTGTGCCCGGGCGGCGGTATGAGATTTTGCGCGTGGACGTCACGGACGCGGACCCCGTGCAGGCGGCGCTCGCGGCGCTGCCGGAGGGGGCTGCGCGCAATATCTACCGCATCGTGCTCACGGGCGAGACCGACCGTGCGCCGAACCCCGCCGCGCTGCGCGCGGCGCTCGAGGGCCGGGTGTTCGCGCTGCAGCTGCGCGACGAGACGCGCGCACGCCGCGATCTCTGGGCGCGGGCGGGCGAGGGCACGCTGCGCGGGCAGTTTCTGGCCCGACTGAAGCAACAATACGATGCTGCGGCAACAGACCGCGCGCGTGAAACCATCGTCATGGCCGCGCGCTGGGGCCTCGCGGCACTGGACCACGACGAGGAGGTGGTGACGCTGTGATCATCCGGTATATGCAGGGCACGTTCGGCACACTCGACGGCGAGCAGCTGCGGCTCGACACGGGCCTGAATATCATCTACGCGCCGAATGAGAGCGGCAAGAGCACGTGGTGTGCGTTCCTGCGCGCCATGCTCTACGGGATCGACACGTCCCAGCGCGCGCGCGCCGGGTTCGTGCCAGACAAGCAGAAATACGCGCCCTGGAGCGGCAAGCCCATGGCGGGCGAGCTGGAGCTCGAGCAGGGCGGCAAATGCATCACGATCCGCCGCTGGACGGAGGCGCCGAATGCGCCGCTGCGCGGCTTTTCGGCAGTGTACACCGGCACGGACATCCCGGTGCCGGGCCTGACGGCGGCGGACGCGGGCGAGCAGCTCACGGGCGTGTCGGCCGAGGTGTTCGCGCGCACCGCGTTCATCGGGCAGGGCGGCCTCGTCGTGACGGGCACGCCGGAGCTGGAACGACGCATTTCCGCCATCGTGACCTCCGGCGAGGAGGCGAGCTCCTACACCGAGGCCGACGCGCAGCTGCGCGCGTGGCTGCGCCGCCGGCGCAGCGGCCAGCACGGCGCGCTGCCGGAGATGGAGGGGCGCATCACGACGGTGGAAGAGCAGCTGCACCGGCTCGAGCGCAACGCGCAGGAGCAGGCGGCCTGCGCTGCCGAGATCGCGCAGACGGACGCGGAGCTGCAGACCGTGACCGAGCAGATGAACGCCGCCCGGCAGCGGCAGCGCCGCGCGGCGCTGAGCAGCATGGGCGAGGAAAAATCGAACCTGCGCACGCTCGAGCAGACGCTCGAGCAGGCCCGGCGGGACGCTGCGGACAGGCGCACCGCGCTCGAGCAGACGTACTTCGGTGTGCAGACGCCGGACGAGGCGGGCGAGACCGCCGAGCGCGACGCGCAGCGGGCCGAGTCCCTCGCCGGGACGGCGGAGCACGGCGGCAAGCCGTATTTCTGGATCGCGGCGCTCGTGCTGGCCGCGCTGTGCGCGGCGCTGGGCTATCTTGTGGCGCAGCCGCTGTATTATGCGGCCATCGCGCTTGCGGTGCTGGCCGTCGTGCTGCTGATCGTTGCCAGAAGCGGCAAAAAGCGCGCGCAGCAGGCCGCCGCCGCGCTCGGGGAGCTCCTGCGCAGCTACGGCGCGCAGGACGCGGACGGCATCTACTATCAGGCGGAGGTGCACCGGGCGGCCTACCGCGCGTGCGCGGCCGCCATGCAGGCGGAGCAGAAGGCCGCCGCCGCGCTCGAGGATGCGCGCGAGCACCAGTGCGAGACGCACGAGCGGCTGCTGCAGAGCCTGGATTTTGAGAGCGGCACGGGCGAGGCCGCCGCGCTCTACCAGCGCAAGTGCGCGCTCGAGAGCGTGCGCACGCGCCTGCGCACGCAGCAGGCGCAGCTCACGGGCGCGGCGCTCGCCATCGGCGACCCGATGGCGCTGGGCAGCGAGCACGCGCAGCTGCTCGAACGGCGCGACGCGCTCGAGCGGCAGTATGCCGCCATTGCCCTCGCGATCGAGACGCTCGGCCGCGCGGACAGCGAGCTGCAGAGCCGCTTTTCCCCGCAGCTGGCGCAGAAGGCGGCGGACTATATGGATTACCTCACCGACGGGCGCTATGACGAGCTCGTGCTCGCGCGCGACCTGTCGGCCAAGGCGCGCAGCGCCGACGACCCGACGCCGCGCGACACGGCCTATCTCTCGGCCGGGACGGCGGACCTGCTGTACCTGTCCGTGCGGCTGGCGCTGTGCGAGCTGACGTGCCCGGCGGACGATCCGTGCCCGCTCGTGCTCGACGACACGCTCGTGAATTTCGACGATGCGCGCGCCAAGCGTGCGCGTGCGCTCTTCGGCGAGATCGCGCAGCACCGGCAGGTCATTCTCTTCACCTGCCACGAGCGCGACTGCCCCGCGCAGGGGTAAAAAACGCCTGCAATTTCAGGACTGGACACGGGATATTCCGTGTCCGGTTTTTGTCGTTGACAGGCGGGGCAAATCGCGTTATACTGACGGCGTTTTGCGTTTCCCGGCAAAAACTTTATGGAGAGGGGATCCCAATGGAAAAGCTCTTTCACCTGAAAGAAAACAACACCACCGCACGCACTGAGATCGTCGCCGGTCTGACGACGTTCATGACCATGGCGTACATCATCGCGCTCAACCCGAACCTGCTGACCGGCTTCGGCGCCGAGGGCGGCCCGCAGCTCTGGAACGGCGTGTTCCTCGCCACCTGCATCGCCTCCGCCGTCGGCACGCTCGTCATGGCGTTCGCGGCCAACAAGCCCTTTGCCATGGCGCCCGGCATGGGCCTCAACAGCTTTTTCGCCGTCGTCGTGGCCAACATCGTCAGCCTGACCGGCATGAGCTACCTGCAGTCGTTCCAGACGGCGCTGTGCGTCATCCTCATCGAGGGCATCGTGTTCATCATTCTCTCGGTGCTCAAGGTGCGCGAGAAGATCGTCGAGGCCATCCCGCTCGGCATCCGGCTCGGCATCGCGCCGGCCATCGGCCTCATGCTGCTCAACATCGGCATCGGCTACAACGCCGGCGTGTACTCGAGCGACGGCGGCCCGTTTTACGTCATGCGCGATTTCTTCGGCGCGCTCACGCCCAGCCTCGCCAAGGCCAACATGGGCGACGGCTACCCGCAGATGGTGCTCACGGTCGTGACCATGTTCGTCGGCCTGTTTCTGATCGTGCTCTTCGCGCACAAGAAGATCAAGGGCTCCGTGCTGCTGGGCATGCTCTGCGCGTCCGGCATCTACTGGGCGGGCGAGGCCATCTTCCTGCACACGAACCCGTTCGCGTCGCTCAAGGGGGCGTCGTTCGTGCCTGCGTTCGGCGACATGGCCGAGACGACCCTGTTCAAGTTCGACTTTGCCGCCCTCGGCGAGATCGGCTGGTTCACGGTCGTGACGCTCGTCATCACGTTCTGCATCATTGACATGTTCGATACCATCGGCACCCTCGTCGGCACGGCGAGCCGCGCCGGCATGGTCGACAAGGACGGCAATATGCCGCGCATGCGCGAGGCGCTGCTGGCCGACGCCATCGGCACCGTCTCGGGTGCGTGCACCGGCACGTCCACCGTCACGACGTTCGTCGAGTCCGCCTCCGGCGTCGAGGCCGGCGGCCGCACGGGCCTGACCGCCCTGACGACCGGCGTGCTCTTCCTCGCGAGCATGTTCCTCGCGCCCATCGCCGCCATCATCCCCGCCGCCGCGACGAGCTCCGCGCTCATCTACGTCGGTCTGCTCATGCTCGGCGGCCTCAAGAAGATCGACTTTGACGACATTTACCAGAGCCTGCCGGTGGCCATCATGCTCATCTCCATGCCGATCTCCGGCTCCATCGGCCACGGTATCGGCCTGGGCCTCATCAGCTACTCCGTGCTCAAGCTCTGCACGGGCAAGGGCAAGGACGTCTCCGTGCTGACGTATGTCATCTCGCTGATCTTTCTTGTGAAATTCTTCCTCGTTGCCTGAGCGCGAATATTGGCCTGCTCTGCCGGGCGCGTCCGAATGGACGCGCCCGGTTTTTGCGCTGCCTTACGAAGATGTAAGCCAACTGTAAGCCAAAACGATGGCGGTGTGATGCCGTCCGGCGCTATACTGATGCCAGAAACCGGGGCGGGAGCGCCCCGATGGGAGGCAAGGATCATGACAAATCTTCTGGGCAGTATCCGGCTGGCGGCTTATGCGTTTCCGCTCATCGCGGCGCTGGTGGCCGTGCCGTTTTTCTACCGGCAGGTGCGTGCGCGCTGCTTCAACTGGGTGCGCACCGTGTTCGGCGGTCTGTTTTTGTTTTATGTGCTGTGCGTGCTGGCGCTCGTGTTTTTCCCGCTGCCGGATGCGGCGCAGGCGGCAAAGCTGAGCACGTACCGGATCCAGCTCGTGCCGTTTCAGTTTGTGGCCGATTTCCTGCGCGAGACGCCGCTCGTGCTCTCCGATGCGCACACCTATCTGCCGGCGCTGCTGGACCGCACGGTGCTGCAGGTCGTGTGCAACATTCTGATGCTGCTGCCGTTTGGTATGTACCTGCGCTATGTCTGCGGACTGGATCTCGGGAAGGTCGCGCTCGCGTCGCTCGCGTTTTCGGCGTTCATTGAGCTGGGGCAGCTCACGGGGCTGTTTTTCGTGTTCCGCGGCTCGTACCGCCTGTGCGACGTGGACGACCTGATGCTCAACACGCTCGGCGGCCTGCTCGGCGGCGAGCTGGTGCGCGCGCTGGAGGCGTATCTGCCGCCGCTCGACGCGTTCGACCGCTTCCCGGGCAGCGCGCTGGCGATGCAGCGGCTGGGATAAGCGCGCAAAAAAACGGCATGGCGTCGGCCATGCCGTTTTTCGCTGCCGGTGGCATTACGCGTCCTCCGTGTCGCCGTCGATCTCGTCGCGGCCGCGGAAGAGCAGGGAAATGCACCAGATCGCGGCCAGACCCACGAGCGTATAGATCACGCGGGCGACTACGGAGGCCTGCCCGCCGCAGATCCACGCCACGAGATCGAACCGGAACAGACCGATGCTGCCCCAGTTGAGCCCGCCGATGATCGCGAGGATCAGTGCGATGCGGTCGATCACCTGCATATGCTTCCATCTCCTTTGCTGTGTACTCCCGGTCAGTATGCCCGGCGCGCGAAAAAAGATTCCGCCGCCGACAAAACTAGTGCCCGGACGACACCATTCGCTCTTTACATTTTGCGCGCCCGGCGCTACAATACCATCACAGCTTATCCAATTGACTTCCGCAGTTTGGAAGCCACGGCTCATATCTTTATCCCACGACCCTGTTTTTGGCGGACTGCAAGCAGTCCGCCCTCTTTTTTTCTGCGCGCGCCCGATTTCGCCGCGTTTTGCGCAATATGTGGATTATTTTTGTGGTGTAAAACACAAGATATGGAGGGTGTGCTATGCAGTTTTCCAACCATCGCAGCCGCGCGGCCCGCGGCAGCATCGTGTATCTGGCGGTGGATGCGATCGCGCCGAGCGCGGTCCAGCCGCGGCAGAATTTTTCCCCGGCGCAGCTCGAGGAGCTCTCGCGCAGCATCGCCGAGTACGGCGTGCTCAGCCCGCTGACCGTGCGGCCGCGGCAGGGCGGGTATGAGCTCGTGGCCGGGGAGCGCCGCCTGCGCGCCGCGCGCATGGCGGGGCTCAGTGAGGTGCCGTGCATCGTCATGGAGCTGGATCTCGAGGAGGCGAGCTTCATCGCGCTGGTGGAAAATCTCCAGCGCAACGACCTGGACTTTCTCGAGGAGGCGCGCGGCATCGCGCAACTCATCCGGCTCTTCGGCCTGAGCCAGGAGGAGTGCGCGCGGCGGCTGGGCAAGTCGCAGTCGGCCGTGGCGAACAAGCTCCGCCTGCTGCGCCTGCCGGAGGATGTGCTCAACGCCATGCGCAACGCCGGGCTCACCGAGCGGCACGGCCGCGCGCTGCTGCGCCTTGAGACGCCGGCCGAGCAGCGCGAGGCGCTGGCCTATATCCTCAGCCGCGACCTGAACGTCGCCGCGACGGACGCCTACATCGAGCGCCTGCTCGAGGCCAAGACCGCGCCCGAGAGCGAGCAGCAGAAGACCTTTATCCTCAAGGACGTGCGCGTGTTTCTCAACACGATCTCGCACAGTCTCGACCTCATGAAGCAGGGCGGCATCGACGCCGGCATGCGCCGGCAGGAGACGGACGAGGCGCTCATCCTGACCATCAACATTCCCAAGGCGCGGCGCAGAGAGCCGGCACCGAAACAGGCCGAGCCCGTGCCGGTCGGGTAAAAAAATCGCGCGCAGCGCTTGACAGCGGCGCGGCGGCTTCCTATACTCTTACATAAAGAAGGGGCCGCCCGGCAGGGCGGACAAAGGAGGTCACTGCATGAAAACGCTGATCCTGTTCGCCTCGCGCTACGGCGCGACGGAGGAGATCGCCTATATGCTCAAGAGCGCCGTCGGCGGCGACGTGACGGTGCGCAACATCCGCGAGCGCGGCATCACGCTCGAGGAATACGACACGGTCATCATCGGCAGCTGCGTGTACATGTTCAAGCTCGACAAGCACATCAAGCGCTTCCTGCGCCGCAACGAAAAGGCGCTGCTGAGCAAGAAGCTCGGCCTGTATCTGTGCTGCTACACCACGCCCGGCACGGAGGGGTACCTGGAGCACTTCTTCTCGCCGGAGCTGCTCGCGCACGCGGCGGCGAAGGACATCCTCGGCGGCAAGATGCAGTATGCGAAGATGAGCTACGCCTACAAGCAGCTCTTCGGCGCACTGATGACATCGCCGCAGTACCGCGCGCAGTATGCCGAGCCGCAGCTCGACATTGCGCGCATCGACGCCTTCGCCGCCGCCATGCGCGGCTGAGCGGCGCGGCAGAAAAAATCACCCGCATCCGGTCCGGATGCGGGTGATTTTTTTCTTTTGGGGGTCTCAGTACGTGGTCACGCCGGTGAAGGCGAGCTCGGCGTTGCCGGTCAGGCGCACGCCGTCGTCGTCATAGGTGACGATCAGGTCGCCGCCGCTGACCTTGACGGTGATGGGTTCGCCCTTCGGGCACAGGCCGTTTTCCGTGGCGGCCACCACGGCCGCGCACGCGCCGGTGCCGCAGGCGCGGGTCTCACCGTTGCCGCGCTCCCAGACGCGCATTTTGATCGTCGTGCGGTTGACGACGCGGATGAACTCCGTGTTCGTGCGCGCGGGGAAGATGTCCGCGTGCTCAAACTGCGGGCCGAGGCGCGCGACGTCTACCTCATCCACGCGGTCGGCAAAGACGACGCAGTGGGGGTTGCCCATCGAGAGGCACGTGATGCGGTACTCCCCGCCGGCGATGGTCACCGGCCGGTCGATCACGCGCTCGCCCGCGAGCGTCACGGGCACATTGGCGGGTTCAAACGCGGGCTTGCCCATGTCGACCGTCACGAGGCCGACCGTGCCGAAGCGCGTGTACAGGTGCAGCCGGTGCACGAGGCCGCCGGCCTCGATCGTGAGATCGTCGCGCGGCACGATGCCGTTGTCGTACAGGTACTTGGCCACGCAGCGGATGGCGTTGCCGCCCATGCCGCCGGCGCTGCCGTCGCGGTTGAAGACGCGCATTTTCGCGTCGGCCACGTTGCTGTGCTCGATGAGCACGATGCCGTAGCCGCCGATGCCGCGGTGGCGCGAGCAGAGCGGGATGCACAGCGACTCGGGACAGGTGATGTGCCCGTCAAAGTTCTCGACGTAGATATAGTCGTCGCCGGTGGCCTGCATTTTCGCAAACTTCAGGCTCTGGCGCTCGGTGCGCATGTGGTTGATGTCCACGAGCTCGGTGTTGCGCTCATTGTAGCGGCTGGCGATGATGTCCGCCAGGGCGTTGGCCGTGTCGAGCGAGGTGAAGCACGGGATGCCGAGCTGCAGCGCGCGGCGGTGCAGGGCGATGTAATCGTCCATGGTCGCGTCCTTGAGCGCGCCGGTGTAGACGATGTAGTCGATGCAGCCGCTCTCGAGCAGGGCGAAGGCGTGGTCGCTCTCGCGGATGCCGTCCACGGTCACGACGTCGATGCCGAGGCGCGCGATGGCGGCGGCGGTCTCCTCGGTCGCATAAAGGGCGAAGTGCAGGTCGTCGAGCTTCTTGGCCAGCGACACGATCTCGCCGAGGTCGTGCGTGTCCACGCTCACGAACACGCCGTGGCGGCCGTCCGGGTGCTGGCCGACGACCATGCCGGCCGAGGTCAGGCCCTTGAACAGCGCCTCCTGCATCGTCTTGCCGAGGCCGAGCACCTCGCCCGTGGACTTCATCTCCGGGCCGAGGTAGGCGTTGACGTCGCCGAGCTTTTCAAACGAGAACACCGGCACCTTGACCGCGTAATACGGCGGGATGGGGTGCAGGCCGGTGCCGTAGCCGAGGCTCTTCAGCGGCGCGCCGAGCATGACGCGCGAGGCTACGTCCACCATCGGCACGCCCGTGACCTTGCTGATGTACGGCACGGTGCGCGAGGCGCGGGGGTTGACCTCGATGACGTAGAGCTCGTTTTCCCAGATGAGGTACTGGATGTTCACAAGCCCCTTCGTGCCGAGCGCGAGGGCGAGCTTGCGCGAGCTGTCGACGATCTTCTCCGTCATCATGTCGTTGAGGTTGTACGGCGGGTAGACGGCGATGGAGTCGCCGCTGTGCACGCCGGCGCGCTCGATGTGCTCCATGATGCCGGGGATGAGCACGTCCGTGCCGTCGGAGATGACGTCCACCTCCAGCTCCGTGCCCATCATGTATTTGTCGACGAGCACGGGGTTGTCGATGCCCTGCGCGAGGATGCGCTGCATATACGTCGTGACCTCGGCATCGTCGTGCACGATCTTCATGTTCTGGCCGCCGATGACGTATGACGGGCGCAGCAGCACGGGATAGCCGAGCGTCTGCGCGGCGTGGAGCGCCTCGGGCAGCGTCTGCACGCCCATGCCCTTCGGGCGCGAGATGTGGAAGCGCTCGAGCAGCTCGTCGAACCGCTCGCGGTCCTCGGCGATGTCGATGCCCTCGGCCGACGTGCCGAGGATGCGGATGCCGTGGCGGTCGAGCGTCTGCGTGAGCGCGATGGCGGTCTGGCCGCCGAAAGCGACCACGACGCCGACGGGCTGCTCCACGTCGATGATCTGCAGCACGTCCTCGGCCGTGAGCGGCTCGAAATACAGCCGGTCGGCGGTGTCGTAGTCCGTGGAGACGGTCTCGGGGTTGTTGTTGACGATGACGACGTCATAGCCCATGGCCTTGAGCGTCCACACGCAGTGGACGGACGAATAGTCAAACTCGATGCCCTGGCCGATGCGGATCGGCCCGGAGCCGAGCACCATGACGACGGGCTTGCCGCTGCGCGGGAAGGTGCGCGCCTCGCAGCGCGCGTCCGCGCTGGCGTAGAAATACGGCGTCTGCGCGTCGAACTCGGCGGCGCAGGTGTCGACCATCTTGTAGCCCGCGCGGAAGGGGGGCAGCGTCTCGCTGCCGGACAGGCGGCGCAGCGCCGCATCCGGATAGCCGAGGTATTTGCCGCGCTGATAAAGCTCCGGCGTCAGGCCGCCCTGGATGCTCGCCTCGTAGTCCACGAGGTTTTGCAGCCGGGCCAGAAACCAGCGGTCGATGCGGGTGATGTCGTGGATTTCGTCGATGGACACGCCGCTGCACAGCGCCTCAAAGACGGTGAACAGGCGGTGATCGTCGCAGTCGGCGAGCCGGTCGCGCACCGGTCGGTCGGACAGGGGCTTGGCGTGCAGCGTGTCGAGATGGATCTCGGCGCCGCGCACGGCCTTGAGCAGCGCGCTTTCAAAGTTCGTGCCGATGGCCATGACCTCGCCGGTGGCCTTCATCTGCGTGCCGAGGCGGCGGGACGCGCCGACGAACTTGTCAAACGGCCACTTGGGGAACTTCACGACGACGTAGTCCAGCGCGGGCTCGAAGCAGGCGCAGGTCTTGCCGGTGATGTCATTTTGGATCTCATCGAGCGTGTAGCCGAGGGCGATCTTCGTCGTGATCTTCGCAATCGGGTAGCCGGTCGCCTTCGACGCAAGCGCCGACGAGCGCGACACGCGGGGGTTGACCTCGATGACGGCGTACTCAAAGCTGTCGGGATTGAGCGCGAACTGGCAGTTGCAGCCGCCGACGATGTCGAGCGCGGAGATGATGTTCAGCGCCGCGCTGCGCAGCATCTGAAACTCCTTGTCCGAGAGCGTCAGCGCCGGGGCGACGACGATGCTGTCGCCGGTGTGCACGCCGACGGGGTCGAAGTTTTCCATGCTGCACACGGCGATGACGTTGCCCACACCGTCGCGCATGGTCTCAAACTCGATCTCTTTCCAGCCGTAGATATAGCGCTCGACGAGGATCTGGGTAATGGGGGACGCGTCGAGGCCGGTCTGCGCGGCGGTGGTGAACTCCTCCGGGCTGTAGGCCACGCCGCCGCCTGCGCCGCCGAGCGTGAACGCCGGGCGGATGATGACGGGGTAGCCGATGCTGCCCGCGACCTCCAGCGCTTCGGCCACGGTGTTCGCGATGCCGGAGGGGATGGTCGGCTCGCCGATGGCGGCCATGGTTTCCTTAAAGAGCTCGCGGTCCTCGGCCTTGTCGATGGCTTCGGCGTTCGTGCCGATGAGGCGGACGTTGTGCTGCTGCAGGAAGCCCTCCTTGTCGAGCTCCATCGCGAGCGTCAGGCCCGTCTGGCCGCCGAGCCCGGCGAGGAGACTGTCGGGCTGCTCCTTTTCAATAATGCGCTTGACGGAGGTCAGCGTGAGCGGCTCGAGATAAATTTCATCCGCGAGGGCCTTGTCGGTCATGATCGTCGCGGGGTTGGAGTTGACGAGCACGACGTTCACGCCCGCGTCGTGCAGCACGCGGCACGCCTGCGCGCCGGCATAGTCGAACTCCGCCGCCTGACCGATCACGATCGGGCCGGAGCCGATGACCATGACTTTGCGGATGCTGGAATCAATCGGCATGGTGCGCACCTCCCATCAGGTCACAGAATCGGTCGAAGAGAAAGGCCGTGTCGTGCGGGCCCGAGCATGCCTCGGGGTGAAACTGCACGGAAAAGGCCTGCAGGTCGGGGTAGTCGATGCCCTCGCACGTGCCGTCGTTGGCGTTGACGTAGCGGATGACGCCGGTTTTCACGCTCTCGGGCACGACGGCGTAGCCATGGTTCTGGCTGGTGAGGAACGTGCGCGTGCCGCACACGTCACGCGCCGGCTGGTTCACGCCGCGGTGGCCGTACTTGAGCTTCACGGTGCTGCCGCCCTGCGCCAGCGCCATGAGCTGGTGGCCGAGGCAGATGCCGAACATCGGGATGCGGCCGAAGAGCCTGGCGATCTCCGCGATCTGGGCGACATTGTCCGTCGGGTCGCCGGGGCCGTTGGAGAGCATGATGCCGTCATACCCGGCGGCGAGGATGTCCTCCGCCTTCGCCGAGCAGGGCAGCACCGTCACGGCGCAGCCGCGGCGGCAGAGCTCGCGCGCGATGTTGCGCTTCGCGCCGTAGTCGATGAGCGCCACGCGGTGCAGCACATCGCCCTCCGGCTGGAGGGTGTAGCTTTCCGGCGTCGTCACCTGCGGCACGGGGTCTGTGATGCGGTAGGCGCGCAGGGGCGCGAGATCGTCCGGCACCGTGTCGCAGATGGCGGCGTTCATGGTGCCGGCCTCGCGCAGGATGCGCGTGACGGCGCGGGTGTCGATGCCGGCGATGCCGGGGATGTGGTTGGCCTTCAAAAACGCGTCGAGTGTTTCCTCACACCGGAAGTTCGACGGCGTTTGGCACTGCTCGCGCACGACATAGCCGCGCACGCAGCACTTGCCCTCAAAATCGGCCGGGATGATACCGTAGTTGCCGATGAGCGGGAACGTCTGCAGCACGATCTGGCCGCAGTAGCTCGGGTCCGTGAGCGTCTCGATGTAGCCGTTCATGCCGGTGGTGAATACCAGCTCGCCCACCGTGTCGCACGGTGCGCCGAAAGCGAGGCCCGCAAAGACCTCGCCGTTTTCGAGTACGAGATAGCGCTTCATAGCTCGATCTCCGCAAGCGTCGCCGCCATGACGGCCTTGATGGTGTGCATGCGGTTTTCGGCCTCCTGAAACACGACCGACTGCGCGCTTTCAAACACGTCGTCCGTGACCTCCATGGCCTCGCGGCCGAAGCGTGTGCACATTTCGTTGCCGATGGCGGTCTTTTTGTCGTGATACGCTGGCAGGCAGTGCATGAAGATGGCGTTGGGGTCGGCCTTGGCCATGAGTGCCGCGTTGACCTGATACGGCGCGAGCGCGGCAATGCGCTCGGCCCAGACGCTCTCTGGCTCGCCCATGGAGACCCAGATGTCGGTATAGATCACGTTCGCGCCCTGCACGGCCGCGGCGGGGTCGGAGAGGAAGTCGAGCGTCGCGCCCGTCTGCGCCGCGATGGCCTGACACGCGGCGACGAGCTGCGCATCGGGGAAGTAGCCCTCGGGCGCGCAGGCCGTGAAGTGCATGCCCATCTTTGCGCAGCCGACCATGAGGGAGTTGCCCATGTTGAAGCGCGCGTCGCCCATGTAGACGAGGTGGATGTTCTTCAGCGAGCCGAAGTGCTCCCGGATGGTCAGGAAGTCCGCGAGGATCTGCGTCGGGTGAAATTCGTCCGTCAGGCCGTTCCAGACCGGGACGGAGGCGTACTGCGCCAGCTCCTCGACGATGCACTGGCCAAAGCCGCGGTACTCAATGCCGTCGAACATGCCCGAGAGCACGCGCGCCGTGTCGGCGATACTCTCCTTCTTGCCGATCTGCGAGCCGGTGGAGTCGAGATATGTGCTGCCCATGCCCAGATCGTGCGCCGCGACCTCGAAGCTGCTGCGCGTGCGCGTGCTCGTCTTTTCAAAGATGAGCGCGACGTTTTTGCCCTCGCACAGGCGGTGCGGGATGCCGGCCTTTTTCTCGGCCTTGAGCTTGGCGGCAAGGTTGAGCAGGTAGTCGATCTGCTCGGGCGTGTAGTCGAGCAGCTTGAGAAAATCGTTGCCTTTGAGATGCATGTCGGTGTTCCTCCTTATTCTCCGGCGCAGACGTCTTTGAGCACGCTGACTGCCTGCTCGAGCTGCGCCATGGGGATGTTGAGCGCCGGCAGCAGGCGCACCTTGTTCTTCGCCGAGATGACGAGCACGCCGCGCGCCATACATTCGTTGATGACGTCCTTGACCGGGCGCTCGGTCTCCACGCCGAGCATCAGGCCAAGGCCCGTGACGCTCCTGACGCCCCTGGCGCCGGTGAGTTCGTTGACGATGAAGTCGGACTTTTCCTGCACGGACTGCAGCAGCGGACCGTCGAGCCGGTGCAGGATGCTCAGCGCGCCGGCGCAGCAGACCGGGTTGCCGCCGAAGGTGGAGCCGTGGCTGCCGGGGGTGAGCACGTCCTGCACCTTCTCGCCGAGCAGCGTTGCGCCCAGCGGCAGGCCGCCGCCGAGGCCCTTGGCCGTGGAGACGATGTCCGGCGTGATGCCGTAGTGCATGTAGCCGTAGAGCTTGCCGCTGCGGCCGTTGCCGATCTGCACCTCGTCGCAGATGAGCAGGATGTCCTGCTCGGAGGCGAGCTGGGCCGCGCCCTTGACAAATTCCTGCGTCAGCGGGATGACGCCGCCCTCGCCCTGCACGACCTCCATCATGATGGCGGCGCACTTGTGCGCGGCGACCTGCGCCTTGAGATCGTCGAGGTTATTCGCCTCGGCGTAGGCAAAGCCCTCCGTCAGCGGTAGGAAGTCGTGGTGGAACACGTCCTGACCGGTCGCGGCGAGCGTCGTGATCGTGCGGCCGTGGAAGCTGTTTTTGAGCGTGATGATGGTGTTATACTCCGGGCCCTTGCGGTCGGCGGCGTACTTGCGCGCGGCCTTGATGGCGCACTCGTTGGCCTCGGCGCCGGAGTTGGAGAAGAAGACTTTCTTCATGCCGGTTTTTTCGCACAGCAGCTGCGCCAGCTGCGCGTCGGGCGCGGTGTAGTAGAGGTTGGAGGCGTGCTGCACGGTGCACAGCTGCTCGGTCACGGCGCGGATCCACGTGGGGTCGGCGATGCCGAAGCTGTTGACGGCGATGCCCGTCGCCATGTCGATATAGACCTTGCCGTCCGCGTCCCAGACGAGTGAGCCTTTTCCGCGCGCGATCGTCACGGGGAAGCGGGCGTAGGTGTTGGCGATATAGGTATTATCAAGTTGCGGAATGTTCATCTGTTTTTCCTCCTTGTCCGGCAACGAACATGGTGCCGATGCCTTCGTTTGTCAGCATTTCGATCAGGATGGCGTGCGGCACGCGGCCGTCGATGATAAAGACGCGGTGCACGCCCAAGCGGATGGCGTCGATGCAGCAGGTCACCTTCGGCAGCATGCCGCCGTTGATGACGCCGGACTCCATGAGCGCGCGCGCGTCTGCCGTGTGGATGACGGGGATGAGCGTGCTCGGATCGTCCTTGTCGCGCAGGATGCCGCTGATGTCGGTCATGGCGATGAGGCTCTCGGCGCCCAGCTCGCCCGCGATGCGCGCGGCCGCTGTGTCGGCGTTGATGTTGTAGACATGGCCCTGCGTGTCGCACCCGACGGTGGACACGACGGGGATGTAGCCCTTGTCGATCACGTCGAGGATGGGGCGCACGTCGACCTTCGTGATCTCGCCCACGTAGCCGAGACGTTCATCGCGCACGCGCGCCTGGATCATCTGCCCGTCGATGCCCGACAGGCCGATCGCCCGGCCGCCCTTGTGGCCGATGAGGTTGACGAGCGTCTTGTTGATCTTCCCGGCGAGGACCATCTGCACGACGTCGGCCGTCTCCGCGTCCGTGACGCGCAGGCCGTCGACAAACTGCGTCTGCTTGCCGAGCTTGTCGAGCGTTTCCGTGATCTCCGGCCCGCCGCCGTGCACGAGCACGACCTTCACCCCGATGAGCGACAGCAGCACGATGTCACGCATGACGGAGTCTTTGAGCTTGTCGCTGATCATGGCGTTGCCGCCGTATTTGATGACGACGATCTTGCCGCTGTATTCCTGTATGTAGGGCAGCGCGTGGACGAGTACCTTCGCGCGCTGCGGATTCGTGATGTCCATGATGGTGTTCCTCCCGGTTCAGGTGCGGTAGTCGCCGTTGATCTTCACGTAGTCATACGTCAGGTCGCAGCCCCAGGCCGTGGCGCCCTCGTCGCCGGACTTGAGGTCCACGAGGATCTCGATCTCCTGTTCGAGCAGGACCTGTTTGGCTTTCTCCTCGGAAAACGGGATGCCCGCGCCGTCGACGCACACGCGCACCGTGCCGGCCGCGGAGCGGAAGGCGACGTCGACCTTGTGTACGTCCACATTTGCGCCGCTGTAGCCGATGGCGCACAGCACGCGGCCCCAGTTGGCGTCCGCGCCGAACATGGCGGCCTTGACGAGCGACGAGCAGATGATGCTCTTGGCCACAGTCTTGGCGGTGCCGTGGTCTTTAGCGCCGGTGACGCAGCACTCGAGCAGGCGCGTGGCGCCCTCGCCGTCGCCCGCGATCTGGCGGCAGAGCCAGACGGTCACGCTGTTGAGCGCGCGGCAGAAGGCCGTGAAGTCCGCGCCGGGCGCGGTGATCTCGGCATTGCCGGCGAGACCGTTTGCCAGGATGGCGACCATGTCGTTCGTGGACGTGTCGCCGTCGACGCTGACCATGTTGAAGGTGTCCTGCACGTCGCCGGAGAGGGCGGCCTGCAGCATGGCGGGGCTGACGGCGCAGTCCGTCGTGAGAAAGACGAGCATGGTGGCGAGGTTCGGGTGGATCATGCCGGAGCCCTTGGCGATGCCGCCGATGGTGCAGGTTTTGCCGCCGGCGGTGAACTGCACGGCGATCTCCTTGCGGTGCGTGTCGGTGGTCATGATGCCCTCGGCCGCCTGATCGGAGTGGTCGCCGAGCGCGGCGGCGAGCTGTGGCAGGCCGGAGCGGATGGGCGCGAGATCGAGCGGCTGGCCGATCACGCCCGTGGACGCGACGATGACGTCCTGCGGCGCGATGTGCAGCTGCGCCGCTGCGAGCGCGCTCATCTCCTCCGCGACGGCGATGCCGTCGGCGTTGCAGGTGTTGGCGTTGCCGCTGTTGCAGATCACGGCCTGGGCCTTGCCGTCAGCCAGATGCGCCTTTGTCACGGTCAAGGGCGCGCCCTTGACGAGGTTGGATGTATAGACCGCCGCGGCGCTGGCCGGGACGGCGCTGTAGATGAGCGCGAGGTCGCGCTTGGACTGATTTCTGCGGATGCCGCAGTGGATGCCCGCGGCGGAAAAACCCTGTGCGGCGCACACGCCGCCGGTGACTTGCTTCATCATGCGTTCCTCCTTACAGATCGAGGCCGAAGCCCTTTTCCCTGCCCATGACGAGGTTCAGGCACTCGAGCGCGGCGCCGGATGCGCCCTTGCCGAGGTTGTCGAACACGGACGTGAGCAGGATGCGCTCTTCATTGCCGGAGACGGACACGACCATGCTGTCCTTGCCGGACATGGCGGCGGCGGACAGGAAGCCGTCCGCGCACGCGGGGTCCTGATAGCGCACGACGGGGCCGGTGTACTTTGCGGCGTAGGCGGCCTTGATATCCTCCGCCGTTTTGCCGGGGCAGAGCTGCGAGGCGAAGAGCGCGACGCTCGTCTCCATGCCGCTGTAGAAATTCGCCACGATCGGCGCGAACACCGGCGCGTGCGTCAGACCCGGGATCGCGCACATCTCGCGCAGGTGCTTGTGCTGCTGCGCCAGACCGTACTGCCGGGGGGCGGCGTACAGGGGGTCGAGCGTGTCTGCCTCATACTCGGCGATCATCTTCTTGCCGCCGCCGCTGTAGCCCGTGAGCGAGTAGCACGTCAGCAGTGCGTCCGGCGGCAGGATGCCCGCCTCGACGAGCGGGTAGACCAGCACGATGAAGCCGCTGGCGTGGCAGCCGGGCACCGCGATGCGCTTGGCGGTACGGATTGCGGCCTCGCGCTTGGGCGACAGCTCCGGGAAGCCGTACGTCCAGCCGGGGGCCGTGCGGTGCGCGGTCGAGGTGTCGAGCACGACCGTGTCCGGGTTCTCGACGAGGTCCGCCGCCGTGATGGCCGCCGCGTCCGGCAGGCACAAAAACGCGATGTCCGCGCGGTTGAGCAGTTCGCGCTGGGCCTCGATATCGTGGTGCAGCTCGGGCGGCAGGGTCAGCAGGTCGATGTCCGGGCGCTGGGCCAGCCGGTCATAAATGCGCAGGCCGGCCGTGCCGGAGCTGCCGTCGATGAAAATGGTCGTTTTTTTGTTATGCATATCTTGTCCCTCACAAGCGGATAAAAATCCATTTATATGAGGCTAATATACTACTACGCGAATAAATATGCAATACATTCATGAAAATTCCGACGCGATTTGTGGAATTTGAAAAAACAGGACCGGCGGGAGAAAAATGCCTTGTGCAGCATGTACATACATGGCCACGTAAAATTGGGACATTTGCCGGACGGCAAGGGTAAAAAACCGCCGCCCTGCCATTTTTGCAAATGGATAGGCGGCGGATATATGCATTAAATCTGAAATTCCTTGCTGTATTCGGCGTAATATTCATCAAAGCTGTGCGAGTGCATGGCCATGACGCTGTTGATATATTCGTGCGTGTCGAACGAGTCGGACTCGAGCTCGATCATGGCGACGGCGATGTTCGAGCAGTGGTCGGACACGCGCTCGCAGTTGGTGAGCAGGTCGTTGAACGCGAAGCCGTGGTTGAGCGTGCACTCGCCGGTCTGCAGGCGGTCGATGTGGTGCAGCTTCATCTCGTCACAGAGGTTGTCGATGAGCTCCTCGAGCGGCTCGACGTGGTAGGCCGCGGCGACGTCATTGTCGAGGAAGGCGTTGATCGTGATCTCGAGGATACGCGTCACGGCGGAGAGCATGACCTTGAGCTCGCGCGCGCCGGTGGGCGAGAAGACGATCTTCTTCGTGTAGAGCTCCTGCGCCGTCTCGCCGATGTTGAGCGAGTGGTCGCTGATGCGCTCGAGGTCGCTGATCGTGTGCAGGTATTTCGACACGTCGGCGGTCTGGCGCGGCGTGAGCTCCTTGCTCGTGATCTTGATGAGGTAGGTGCCGAGCTTGTCCTCGTAGTGGTCGATGGCCTCTTCATTTTCCTGCAGGGCGGCGAACTGCTCGTCGCTGAATTTGCCCAGCAGGGAGAACGCGGACAGAATGTTGTCCTGCGCCTGGCGGGCCATGGAGTCGATGGCCAGGCGGCTCTGCTCGATGGCCAGCGCCGGGTGCGCGAGAAAGCGCTCCTCGAGCCGGTCGATGTCGGCGAGCGCGCCGGTGGACGCCTTGTCCGGGAACAGGAACGAGACGAGCTTTTCGAGCAGGGGGATCATCGGCGTGAGCAGCAGCACGGTCGCAAAGCGGAAGATCGTGTTGAGCAGGGCGATGCTCACGGTGGTCATGGTCGTGTCCAGAAACGGGAAGTGCACGGCTGCGTTGACCGCGTAGAACACGACGCCCCAGACGAGCGCGCCGATGACGTCGATGAGCAGGTAGACATAGGCGGTGCGCTTGCCCTTGACGCTCGCGCCGAGGGAGGACAGCAGCACCGGCACGGCCGCGCCGATGGCGATGCCGAGCGTGATGGGGAAGGCCACGGAGAACGTGATCGTGCCCGTGATGGCCAGCGCCTGCAGGATGCCGACGGCGGCCGACGCGCTCTGCAAAATGCAGGTGAACACCGTGCCGACGAGCACGCCGAGCAGCGGATTGGAAAAGCGGGTGAGCAGCTCGATGAACGCGGTGCTGTCCTTGAGCGGGGCCACGGCGCCGCTCATGGAGGACATGCCGTACATGAGCACGGCGAAGCCGAGCAGAATGTCGCCGATGTGGTGTTTGGTCAGGTCCCGGCAGAACATGCGCAGCACGATGCCGACCACGGCGACGACGCCCGTGAGCGTCGCGGTGCTCAGCAGCGACACCCAGCCGGAGCCGCTGATGTCCGACAGGCAGAGGATCCAGCCCGTGATGCTTGTGCCGAGGATGGAGCCGAGCACGATGCCGATGGCCTGACGCACCTGCATCATGCCGGAGTTGACGAAGCCGACGACCATGACGGACGTGGCCGAGGACGACTGGATCACGGCGGTGACGCCCGTGCCGAGCAGGACGCCCTTGAGCGGGGTGCTCGTGAGTTTATAAAGGATGATCTCGAGCTTGTTGCCGGCCACTTTTTTCAGCCCGTCGCCCATGAGCGTCATGCCGAACAGGAACAGGGCCACGCCGCCAAGCAGCGAGATCACGTTATTGATCCCCAAAACGCTTCACGCTCCCTCTGTGATATTTTTGCGCTTACCTCTCACTATATCAGAAAGCGGTGCAAAGATAAATGCTGGAATTGCATTTGCACGTGACGAAATTTGACGAAAAAACCGGGCGATTTTTGTGCAGAACATGACTTTTTCCACAAACGAACGGCTGTTGCAATCTTGACAATGTGCCGGTCTGCGTGCTATATTCCTATTATATTAATGTGTGTATATCTGCGCGCGGCTATGCGCGCGGGGAATGGAGGCACTTATGGCGGAAGAGAAGAAAAAGATCCTGATCCACACGGCGGACGGTGACCACGTGGTCGCCGTCGGAGAGCACAAGCCGAAGCAGACCTTCGGCGCCATGCCGGTCAAGGACTATGTGGCTGCGGTGGCGGACCCGGACGGCCTGCCGCAGGCGGGCAGTGTCGGCGCGGTCGTGTCGGCGCTGGCGGCGGCGATGGGGTCGCTGGCCGTGCGCGCGCTGCGCTCGGACGATGCGGCGCTGCAGAAAACGGCCGAGGAGCTGCGCCAGATGACCGACTACATGGTCTTTCAGATCGACGAGGAGCTGCGCGCGCGCGAGCCGCTTGACCGGCGCAGGGCCGAGGAGAATATCACGCGCACCGATCTCGACAGCGCGCTGCGCGTCGCGAGCGATATCCCGAACGAGATCGTGTACATCATGTGCCGCTGCATTGAGCTCATGAAGGAGGTCGTGGACAAGGGCGACGACCTGACCGCGTGCAGCGCGCTCGCGGCCGTGCACCTGAGCATGGCGGCCATCCGCTGCATGCAGGCGGAGCTGCTGTCGTATGCCAAGATCATGGACGACGACGTGTTCGGCTACACGATCGTGCGCGAGGCCGAGCTGAACCTGGCCGACCATCAGGAGCTGGTGGACGGGCTGGTCGAAGAGCTCACGCGCCGCCTGACCCGCGCGAAAAAGTAAGCCCTTGAGGCTGTCAAAAAGTATTACTTTTTGACAAAGAGGTTTGCGGCCTGACTGCAGCGCACGCGCCGTCCGCCAGAGGCGGACGGCGCGCACGTTTGCAGGCCGAGCGGTATTTTCTTCGCCGCACATGTCGCCGAAGAAAATGAT
>ERZ773202.918-NODE-918-length-22200-cov-3.480108_pt1 | contig 22200 bp, 20 predicted proteins | sample MGYA00580998_ERZ773202 | MGnify/ENA primary metagenome ERZ773202 (study PRJEB29015, sample SAMEA2737803) | human gut metagenome | biome: human gut; feature: human-associated habitat; material: faeces | place: China | collected 2012 ...
TCTTTGTTAATCATATTTTGGTCTTAAATATTCAAATTTATATCATCATCGATAAAATATTGATTCATTTCAAAAGCTGGTTTTGCCTCTTTGTCTTTGCCGACAATGCGAGCGGGTACACCTGCAGCGGTGGCATATTCAGGCACAGGTTGAAGTACAACAGAGTTGGCCCCAATTTTGGCATATTTGCCCACTTCGATATTGCCGAGAATTTTTGCGCCTGCCCCAATCATTACGCCTTCTCGTACTTTCGGATGGCGATCGCCGGATTCTTTACCTGTACCACCCAGGGTGACACCTTGTAAGATAGACACATCATTTTCAATCACTGAGGTTTCGCCTACAACAATACCAGTAGCATGGTCAAACATAATGCCGTGCCCAATTTTGGCGGCAGGGTGAATATCCACATCGAAAGCTACGGAAATCTGATTTTGTAAATAAAGTGCGAGTGCTTTTCGATTTTGGTTCCACAAATAATGGGTAATTCGATAGCTCTGAATAGCGTGAAAACCTTTTAGATAAAGCAATGGTGTGGACCACAATTCCACAGCAGGATCGCGGTGGCGCACAGCTTTAATATCACAAGCAGCACAGTCAATGATATTGGGCTCGGCCTGATAGGCTTCTTCAATAATTTCACGTAGAGAAATTGCCGGCATGATCGGGTTAGCCAGTTTATTCGCAAGCAAATAACTCAAGGCACTGCCAAGATTTTGATGTTTTAAAATGGTGGAGTGGAAAAAGCTTGCGAGCATTGGTTCGCATTCTGCTAGTTCTTTTGCCTCTTGGCGAATGTGTTGCCATACTTCTAACGTCATTTTTTCTCCTTATTCGCCTTTTCGTTCACGACCTAATAAGCTCAGTGCCACGTCTTGTGCACTTTTACCACAAAAGAGTATTTGGTAAATTTGTTCTGTAATTGGCATTTCCACGCCTTGTCGTTGCGCTAATAAATAGGTTTCTTTGGTATTATAAAACCCTTCCACCACTTGACCAATTTCATCCATGGCTTGTTGGCTATCGGTACCTTTACCAAGCATTAAACCAAATCGGCGGTTACGGGATTGGTTATCGGTACAAGTGAGCACTAAATCACCTAAACCAGACATACCCATAAAGGTTTGCGTATTGGCACCCATGGATACACCTAAGCGAGTAATTTCCGCAATCCCACGGGTAATTAATGCCGTTCTCGCATTGGCACCAAACCCCATGCCATCTGAAATACCTGCGCCAATTGCAATTACGTTTTTAATGGCACCACCTAATTGAACGCCAATCATATCTTGGTTTACATATACTCGGAAATGCTGGCTGCAATGAATGCGAGCTTGAAATTCTAAGGCAAACTTTTCATTACGAGAGGCAAGGGTAATCGCTGTTGGCAAACCTTGCGCCAATTCTTTCGCAAAAGTAGGACCTGAAAGTACTGCCGTCGGAATTGCTTTACCTAAGGTTTCTTCCACTACTTCTTGCAGTAATCGGCCGGTGTTACGTTCTAATCCTTTGGTTGCCCAAATTAAACGATGATCAGGTTTTAAGTGCGGTCGAATTTTTAAGAGAATTTCGCCGAAAGCATGGCTTGGCACCACAATTAAAATGTCTTTTGATTGATCAAGCGCTGTTTTCAAATCTAATTCTAAATGCAAACTTTCTGGAAATTCAATATCAGGCAGAAAACGGCGATTTTGACGTTCCTGTTGCATTTGATTAATGTGCTCGGGATTGTGCCCCCAAAGATAGGTTGGGGAGCCATTGCGAGAAAATGAGATAGCGAGTGCTGTTCCATAAGAACCGCAACCAAGAATGGTAATTGGGGATTGGGATGGGGTCATTTCAATCACCTTAAAAATAAAAGGGCAGACGATATCGCCTGCCCTTATTACAATTAATGTTGGGTTTCCTGATTTTCTTCCGCTTCAGCTGCTGCTTGCTGCTTGTTCATGTAATCAATGAACAACGCATCGAAGTTTACCGGAGAAAGGTTTAATGCCGGGAATGTACCACGATTTACTAAGTTAGAAATCAATTCACGTGCATAAGGGAAAAGCATATTTGGGCATTGAGATGTTAAGCAGTGTGCCATTTGAACATCTTCTAAACCGCTGATTGTAAATACACCAGCTTGTTTCACTTCACAAATAAACGCCACATCACCAGAATCTTCCATGGTGGTTTCTACGTTAATGTTTAAAGTGACTTCATATAAATCTTCACCTACTTGAACTGCTTCAGTGCTTAAGTCGAAGCCAAGTTTTGGTTTCCATTCTTGGTGGAAAATATGAGGAAGATTTGGCGCTTCAAAAGAAACGTCTTTTACATAAATACGTTGAATTTGAAGTACTGCTTCTTGTTGCTCTTCAGCTGCTACTTCAGGTTGTTGATTTTGTTCAGACATAGAGGATCCTTACTTATGTTTTTTTACTAATGGTAAATTTGCACCCGCCCAAGCCGCTAAACCGTCTTTTAACACATAAACTTTTTCAAAGCCTTGTTTGGTTAAAAGTTCTGCGGACGTAGCAGAGGAAACACCGTTAACATCCACGATGATAAGCGGTTTTTCTTTGTGATGTTCAATTTTGCCTACATTTTGATTTTTAATTTCAGTTGGAAGCAAGTTGACGCTACCAATGATATGGCCGCGTTGGAATTCATCAATAGGGCGTAAATCAATCACCACTGCTTCTTCATCGTTCATTAAGCGAACGGCTTCAGGGTTGGTGATGACATGATATTTTTGTGTCGCACTTTTAAAAAAGGTGAAAAGTGTCATAAAAAGGACAGCAAACCATGCGATCGTTAAAAAAGTGTGTTTTTGAGCAAATTCAATTGCTTGAGGCATAAATTCTTGCATGTTGTTCTCAACTTAATTTTGATAATGAGTAAGAGTTTATCTTCAGATGAAATAAGGCTTTAAGTATAACCGCACTTTAGTTATCTTTCAAAAAAATTATCAAGGAAACGCAACGTTGGCGAAAGCTTATACAATCGGATCAATAAAAATGTGATCAGGATCATAAATATACTATCTTTGTGTTTATTCTACGCCTAATTAAGTAGAGAATAGCCAAACTTAGATGATTAAACGTGAAAGGAGACGCACATGAAATTAAAAAAATTAACGGCATTCATGATGCTTGGATTAGGTTTTTCGGTCGCACAAGCTGCTGAACTACCGAATATTACAATTTTAGCGACTGGCGGCACCATTGCCGGAAGTGGTGAAACTGCCGTTTCTTCTGCTTATAAAGCAGGGCAACTCAATGTTGATGCATTAATTGATGCGGTGCCTGAAATTAAGCAATTAGCCAATGTGAAAGGTGAACAAATTGTGAAAATTGGTTCACAAGACATGAGCGATGATGTGTGGTTAAAATTAGCGAAAGCGATTAATGCACAATGTAAAGATACTGATGGTTTTGTGATTACTCATGGTACCGATACCATGGAAGAGACCGCTTATTTCTTAGATCTTACAGCGAAATGTGAAAAACCAATTGTATTAGTGGGTGCAATGCGTCCTGCGACAGAAAAAAGTGCGGATGGCCCGTTAAACCTTTATAACGCAGTTGTCGTAGCAACCGATAAAAAATCATCAGGTCGTGGCGTATTAGTAGCGATGAATGGGGAAGTATTAGGCGCACGTGATGTGACCAAAATGAGTACTACTGCAGTACAAACGTTCCATTCTCCAAACTATGGTACCTTGGGTTACATCCATAACAGTAAAGTAGATTACGAGCGCTCACCTGAGAGCAAACATACGGTGAACACACCATTCAACGTAGATAAATTAGATAGCTTACCGAAAGTGGGCATTATCTATGCTTATTCTAATGCACCAATTGAACCGTTAAATTCATTACTGGATGCGGGTTATCAAGGTATTGTTTCTGCTGGTGTGGGTAATGGTAACGTGAATGCAGCCCATTTAGAACGTTTAGAAAAAGCAGCGAAAGATGGTGTGGTAGTGGTGCGTTCATCTCGTGTACCAACGGGTTACACCACACGTGACGCGGAAGTAGATGATTCTAAATATGGTTTTGTGGCTTCAGGTACATTGAATCCGCAAAAAGCACGTGTGTTATTGCAATTAGCCTTAACACAAACAAAAGATCCAAAAGTGATTCAACAATACTTTGAGGATTTCTAGGAAAGTCATTGAAAGTGCGGTCAGAATTTGAATCAAATTTTAACCGCACTTTCGGATAAAATAGACTAATCCAAGTAATAAATATAGATAATGCACTAGTTTGTTGTTAATATATGTTCCGGAATTATTTTTAAAATTAATATGGAGAAAATATTATGATTTGGGCTCAACTTTTAGTCGTCCTACTCTTTATTTACCTAGGGGCTAGATTAGGCGGTATTGGTATCGGTTTCATGGGTGGTATGGGTGTTGTGGCACTTTCACTACTTGGCTTAAAACCGGGTGCCATTCCGTTTGATGTAATTTCAGTTATCATGTCTGTAATCATGGCGATTGCGGCAATGCAAGTTGCGGGTGGTATGGATTTCTTAGTAAAAATGGCTGAAAAAATCCTACGTAAAAATCCAAAATACATCACTTTCCTTGCACCAACTGTGACTTACTTTATGACTGTGCTTGCAGGTACTGGTCACACCGCGTTTTCAACACTTCCAGTAATTGCTGAAGTGGCAAAAGAACAAGGCATTCGTCCTTCACGTCCACTTTCTATTGCGGTTATCGCTTCACAAATTGCGATTACAGCGTCTCCAATTTCTGCTGCGGTAGTATTCCTTTCTGCTGAATTAGAGAAAAACTTTGGTTTAAGTTACTTACAATTATTAGGTATTTGGATTCCAACTACTTACGCAGCATGTATGATTACTGCGGTGATTTGTAACTTCCTTGGTAAAGATTTGAAAGATGATGAAGTTTACCAAGATCGTCTAGCAAAAGGTTTAATTACTATGCGTGGTGAAATGCAAATTGAGATCAAACCTTATGCAAAACGTTCTGTCGCAATTTTCCTTATCGCGATTTTAGTGGTCATGCTTTATGCAACTGCAATCAGTAAAACAGTTGGTTTAATTCAAAACCCAATTCTTTCTCGTGATAACGCGATTATCTCTTTCATGCTTGCGACTGCAGCCATTATCACTATGGCATGTAAAGTGGATACCGCAAAAATTACCAATGCAGCAACCTTTAAATCAGGTATGTCAGCAGTAATTTGTGTGCTTGGCGTAGCATGGTTAGGTAATACTTTCGTTGAAGGTCATATCGATCAAATTAAAGCGGTATCAGCTGAGTTCCTACAACAATATCCTTGGAGTTTAGCGGTAATCTTGTTCTTCGCAAGTACCTTACTTTACTCACAAGCTGCAACTGCAAAAGCATTATATCCAACTGCAATTTTATTAGGTGTTTCTCCGGAAGCCGCGATTGCAGCATTTGCCGCAGTATCAGCATTATTTATCCTTCCTACTTACCCAACCTTAATTGCGGCAGTGGAAATGGATGACACAGGTTCAACTCGTATCGGTAAATATGTATTCAACCACCCATTCTTAGTGCCGGGTGTGATTGCAATCAGTTTATCTGTATTATTCGGTTTCTTAATGGCGGGTGCAGTTTTATAATCTCCTATTAAGCTAACATAAATGAAAACCATCTTGTCTGCGGATAAGATGGTTTTTTAATGGGGAACTTCTTCTCGCTGTGATACTCTAAAGGACAACCTATTTTTACATATAAGGACAACCAATGAAGTTATTTAAAATCCTTTTTGCTGCATTAATTGCTTATGTACCAACAGCATGGTCTGCGGTGGATTATAATATTAAATACAGTTCCAATTATTTAATGCCGGCGTATGTGCATTTTAAAGCTGATGGTTCACAGTATTCAGTCAATGCGAAAATTAATATTCCGTTATACAACATTGTGTTTACTTCTCGTGGTTCGCAAACCGCGAGCCAATTTAAAATGGTGAATTATCAAGATGTGCGTAATGGTAAAACGTATGCAATTTCTAAAATTTCGCCAACAACAATTGAATACGGTAAAGTGAAAAATGGGTTAGAAACTGAACCGTTAACATTACCGACTTTTGACTTATTCACGATGGCATTTCAGTTGAGCTATTACGATAAACTGCCAACTAGTTTCCAAATTACAAATGGTAAAAAACTTTACCCAATGGAAAATGTGAATGTGAAGAAAGTGGAAAAACAGATCCAATATAACAAGCAAACTGTCACTGAAATCACCTACTCATTTAAAACAGGTAATAAGGACATTATGGTGAAGAAATTCTCAGGTGAACAATTTCCACGTTATATTAAATACACCAGAGATGGTGATGATTATGAGTTAGAGTTTGATGAGTTTGTCAAATAACATCAGATGATAAAAAGAAGCCACGCAATCTTGCGTGGCTTTTTATTTTATTGCTTATTGTGCATACATAAATACTTGAGCGAGGAGAAGTATCGATGAGATAACAAATTGACAGCCCACGATAGGCATGACAAATTTCAACCATTTATTGAATGGAATACCAAGCATTTGTAGCGTGACAAGGACTAATCCTGTTGGCGCAAGGAACAACATAATATATTGTCCCCAGTTGTAAGCCGATACCACGATATCTCTTGGAATGCCAACAGTATCAGCCAGCGGTGCCATAATTGGCATGGCGAGTACGGCAAGGCCTGAAGATGAAGGTACAACCAATCCTAAGAAAATGAAGACAATGAGCTGACCAATAATAAAGACACCACCATTCATTCCACCAACAAGATGAGTCATATAATCGAGAATCGTGTCTGAAATCATTCCTTGCTCTAGAATGATATTAACTGCTCGAGCAAGTCCGATAATCAATGCGACGCCGACTAATTCAGAAGCACCATGAGTAAACCCATTTATGACATCTTTTTCGGGCAATCCACTGATAAACATAATAATGATGGTAATGGCTAGGAAGGAAGCCGCCATTTGAGGGAACCACCAGCCCCCAAACATCACCCCCCATACCATGAGAGGAAAGGCGCCACTAAATAGAATCAGAATGAGTTTTCTTCTAAAGGTAAATTCAACGGTTGCATTCGGATCGATATCTTTCATATAGAGATCATAGAAGGCTTGGCGATCGTCATACGTATAAGAAAATTCAGGATTGGCACGCAGTTTTTTACAATACCAATACATGTAAGCAATCACACACGCACCACCAAGAATAAGTCCCAGTGTACGAAATCCCATTCCTTCAGTGAATGGAATACCCGCAGCATTTGAGGCAATGACGACGGAGAATGGATTGATTGTTGAAAAGGCTGTGCCCATTGATGCGGCAAGGAATATGGCACCAACACAGACAATCGAATCATAACCTAAGGCTAAAAAGACAGGAACAAGAATCGGGTAGAAGGCTACCGCTTCTTCCTCAATACCACAAGCTGTACCGCCTAACAGCATTAACACACAGACAGCAAAGACAACAGAGAACTCATTTCCTTTCGTTTTCTTGGTGAGAGACATTAATCCGGCATTAAAGGCTCCTGTCTTGTTTATGACACCAATCATCCCACCGAGTATGAAGATAAAAATCATAATATCCGCTACTTCAATGGTGCCATCTACCATGGCGTGAATCATATCAGTAATGCCTTTTTCGTGTTGTTCAATGCGTTGATAGGTATCAGGAATAGCGATAGGCTTTTTGATAATGCCGTTGGTGAAATTAGAAAGTTGAATTTTGATATTGAGTTGATTAAGGGTTTGCTCTGTTGCTGGATAGCTTTGATCGGGAATTCCGTGGGTTTTGACAATAAAATGATTTTCGGTGCTGTCGTAGGAAAGTTTTGAGTAGGACCCTGAGGGAATAAGCCAAGTAAGACCAATAGCAATAAGAAGAATAATAAAGAGAATGCTAAATGCGGAAGGGAATTTCATCTTTTTCTTTGATGCTTCCATTATGGAGAACTCCTTGTGTTCGGATTAATCAATAAGCCGAGCGCGTATTCTACACAAAAAGAACAAAAAAGCAAAGTGTGGTTTTTGAAAGAATGCAATAATATCGGGGTGAGCAATCGTTTACCTAAACTAGGCCTTGTTGTGAGTAAGCCTGGCTTAAGGCTATTTTATTTAGGAAAATTGAGTAATTTTTTCACTCAAATCATCCAACATTTCATAACGTTTTCGGTACATGGAACGCTTTTTGCTGGCGATTTCTTCCAGTGGTTTGCGAGTACTTTCAAGCGGTAATTGCCAATATTGACCATTTAATTGCCCTTGGTTTTCCTGCCAGAATTCATCGTAATTGAATAGGATTTTACTGCGAGCAGATAGGCGGTATTTACCTTGTGAAGTATGAGGGATACCGATTAATTCACATTGCCATTTTGCAGCTAACAAGCGGAAAACATTCATCAACATAAACATCGGGCGAACGCCATGTAATTCCTTTGTGGCTTGTTTTACCGCTTCTTGCGCCTCTTCATAAGAAGGACCTTGAATTGAGGCAATGAGTAATTTATTTGGCTTTAAAAAGGTGAAAGAAGCATCATAAATGCTACGCCCATCATTGTCTTTTAAGTTAATGGAAAAATAACCTTCAAAAGGGTCAATCTGGTTGATGTTGAAATAAATACCAAGTTGATCCGTTAATTGTGCTAATAAAAGGGATTTTTCTTGGAGTAGTTTTTTACAAAATTCTACTCCCATTTTTTCTTCAAGCATGAGCAGATTATTAGTAATGGCATTGAGTCGAGCGGTTGCAGAAAAACGTTTGTCACAATAGGTGGCGAGTAATGCATTAAAACGATACGGATTTTGTTGAAAAAGCGGAATCCAGGTTTGATTAGTATTTAAGAAATCAACCAGTGCATCACATTGTTTTTTAAATAAAAATTTACGTCCGTAATAACGGGCTTTATCCCTTAATTGTTTTTTTAATGGATGATTACAAGAATCGGGCAGTAATTCTTGAAAGGTCGCGAAAGTAATAGTTTGTTTTGCTGTCATAATGGATAAAGTGCGGTTATTTTTTCAAACGTTTTATTAAGTAAAATCATACTGATTTTTGACCGCACTTATTGTACCTGTATTCCATGGTTTTTCCAATTAAGCATCAATAAAGGTAGTTCTTTACTTGCCTATTTTTCGATTTCTCCTTAATATGCCAAATCCTACCTTGAATTTATGCAACTCATCCCCATATTCAATGAAATTATAGAATTGATGTAAGAGAGATAATTATGAACGCCAAAAGAACTCAACAACGTACACTTCCTGTATTGCCATTACGGGATGTTGTCGTTTTCCCTTATATGGTGATGCCACTTTTTGTTGGGCGCGCAAAATCCATTAGCGCCCTTGATGAAGCCATGAATGAGGGCAAACAATTATTATTGGTGTCACAAAAGCAAGCGGATTTAGAAGAGCCAACTGTTGATGATGTATTCGATGTTGGGACGATTGCGAATATTATTCAATTATTAAAATTGCCAGACGGCACAGTGAAAGTGTTGGTGGAAGGGCAACAACGCGCGAAAATCAATCAATTAAATGATGGTGAAGATCATTTTTCTGCGGAAGTGACGCCGATTGAAACCACGTTTGGCGATGAAAAAGAATTAGATGTGGTGAAGGCAGCCGTTTTAAATGAATTTGAAAGTTATCTGCAACTCAATAAAAAAATCCCTGCAGATGTTTTAGGTGCATTACAACGCATTGATGATGCCGATCGTTTAGCGGATACCATGGCTGCTCATATTCCAGTGACTGTTCGCCATAAACAAAGCGTGTTAGAACTGGCAGATGTGCAAGAGCGTTTAGAATACTTGCTCGGCATGATGGAATCTGAAGCGGATATTCTTCAAGTTGAAAAACGCATCCGTGGCCGTGTGAAAAAACAAATGGAGAAAAGCCAGCGTAACTATTATCTTAGCGAACAAATTAAAGCGATTCGCAAAGAAATGGACGAAGGCGAAAGCGAAGATACCATTGATGAAGTTGAACAACTTCGTCAAAAGGTTGAAGCTGCAGGTATGCCAGCAGATGTGCGTGAAAAAGTAGAGAGTGAGTTACAAAAACTCAAAATGATGTCAGCGATGTCTGCTGAAGCGACAGTGGTGCGCAGTTATGTTGAGTGGATGCTTCAAGTGCCATGGCATAAACGCACCAAAGTGAAGAAAGATATCGCAAAAGCACAACAAGTCTTGGATGCGGATCACTACGGTTTAGAACGTGTGAAAGAACGCATTTTAGAATACCTTGCGGTGCAAGCACGTTTAAACAAAATCAAAGGTCCAATCCTTTGCTTAGTCGGGCCACCAGGGGTAGGTAAAACCTCACTAGGTCAATCTATTGCGAATGCCACAGGTCGTAAATATGTGCGTATGGCATTAGGTGGAGTACGTGATGAAGCAGAAATCCGTGGTCACCGTAAAACTTATATTGGTGCATTACCGGGTAAATTGATTCAAAAAATGGCAAAAGTTGGCGTGAAAAACCCACTCTTCTTGCTTGATGAAATCGATAAAATGTCTTCGGATATGCGTGGAGACCCAGCATCAGCCTTGTTAGAAGTGCTTGATCCTGAGCAAAATACCACCTTTAACGATCATTATCTTGAAGTGGACTATGATTTGTCTGATGTGATGTTTGTGGCAACCTCAAATTCCATGAATATTCCAGGCCCATTGCTAGATCGTATGGAAGTAATTCGTCTTTCTGGTTATACCGAAGATGAAAAACTCAATATTGCGATGCAACATTTGCTACAAAAACAAATTGAACGTAATGGATTGAAAAAAGGCGAATTAACCATCGAAGAAAACGCCATTTTAGATATTATCCGTTATTACACCCGTGAAGCTGGTGTGCGTGGATTAGAGCGTGAAATCTCTAAAATCTGTCGTAAAGCAGTGAAGAATTTATTAGTCAATCCAAAAGTAAAATCCATTACTGTTAATTCAGATAACTTACATGACTATCTTGGTGTGAAACGTTTTGAATTTGGTAAAGCGGATACCCAAAACCGTGTGGGCGAAGTAACGGGCCTTGCGTGGACTGAAGTGGGCGGTGACTTACTAACCATTGAAACTGCTTCAGTAGTAGGTAAAGGCAAATTGACCTTCACTGGTTCATTAGGCGATGTGATGAAAGAATCTATCCAAGCGGCGATGACTGTAGTCCGTGCACGTGCGGAGAAATTGGGTATCAATTCTGAATTCCATGAAAAACGTGATATTCACATTCATGTGCCAGATGGTGCGACACCGAAAGATGGTCCAAGTGCAGGTATCGCAATGTGTACCGCATTGGTTTCTTGCTTAACGGGTAACCCAGTTCGTGCCGATGTCGCGATGACTGGTGAAATCAGCCTACGCGGTAAAGTATTACCAATTGGCGGATTGAAAGAAAAATTATTGGCGGCACATCGTGGTGGCATTAAAACCGTATTGATTCCAAAAGATAACGTGAAAGATTTGGAAGAAATTCCAGATAATGTGAAAGAAAATCTTGCGATTCATGCGGTGGAAACCATTGATGAAGTGTTAGGCTTAGCGTTAGAGAATCCACCAGAAGGCATTGAATTTGTGAAAGTGGAAACAAAAGCGAAAGCACCACGCCGTAAAGCTGTGAATAAAACAGCAAGAGCGGTCAATTAATGACTCATTTTTAGGGCTTGTGAAAACAAGCCCTTTTGACTTTTAATTATGCAAAAATTTCCCCCTCTTTCCCTTTATGTGCATGTTCCTTGGTGTGTGCAGAAATGCCCTTATTGTGATTTCAATTCGCATGCACAGAAGGGTGCAATTCCTGAACAAGAATATGTGCAACATCTGATAGCCGATCTTGAGGCAGATTTAGAGAAATATCAGGCTAGTATTCAACATCGTCCACTTCATTCAATTTTTATTGGTGGTGGCACGCCAAGTTTATTTTCAGCGAAAAGCATCAAGTTGCTATTAGCAGAAATTAAACGTCGTATTCCTTTTTCAGAGAATATTGAAATTACTATGGAGGCCAATCCTGGCACGGTGGAAGCGGAGCGTTTTAAAGGTTATGTGGACGCTGGTGTAACGCGTATTTCCATGGGCATCCAAAGTTTTAATGACGATAAATTACAACGTTTAGGGCGTATTCATAATGCGGCGGAAGCTAAAAGTGCGGTCAGTTTGGCGAAAGTTTCTGGGTTAAAAAGTTTCAATCTAGATTTAATGCACGGCTTGCCAAATCAAACACTTGAGGAAGCCTTAGATGATTTACGACAAGCTATTGAGCTTGCTCCGCCTCACCTTTCTTGGTATCAACTCACCATTGAACCTAATACCATGTTTGCTTACCGTCCGCCTATATTGCCGGATGATGATGAGCTTTGGGATATTTTTGAGCAAGGTCACCAACTTTTAACCGAAGCCGGTTATCAGCAATATGAAACATCCGCTTATGCGAAACTGGGCTTTCAGTGTCAGCATAATTTGAATTATTGGCGATTCGGGGATTATTTGGCGATAGGCTGTGGTGCACATGGAAAACTGACTTTTCCTGATGGCGATATTTTACGTTTTTCTAAAACGAAGCATCCAAAAGGTTATTTGCGTGGAGAGTACCTTTATGAAGAAAAAAACGTGGAAAAAAATGACCGCGCTTTTGAATTTTTCATGAATCGTTTTCGTTTATTGGAAGCCGTGCCAAAACAAGAGTTTGAACATTACACGGGGCTTTCGCAAAGTGCGGTCAAAAATCAAATTGATTTTGCGATCCAGCAGAATTATATTGTGGAAACACCTGATTATTGGCAAATCACCGAACATGGAAAATTGTTTTTAAACGAGCTATTAGCGCTTTTCTTGGATGAATAAAATTTTTTCATCATCATGAATAAATTTTTACACTTGTTTATTTAATAGGGTCGTATTAAAGTAAAGCAAACGTTTACGTCATTATTTAAAATTTAAAAGGGACAGAGAAATGGATCAACTAGAAATGAAAAAATTAGCTGCACGTGCGGCGTTAAAATATGTTAAGCCCGATACCATTGTTGGCGTGGGAAGTGGTTCAACAGTGAATTGTTTTATTGAAGCCTTAGGTGAATTAAAAGATCAAATTCAAGGCGCGGTAGCGGCATCTAAAGCCTCAGAAGAATTATTGCGTAAACAGGGCATTGAAGTGTTTAGTGCTAACGATGTATCCAGTTTAGATATTTATGTGGATGGCGCTGATGAAATTAATCCACAAAAAATGATGATCAAAGGTGGTGGTGCAGCACTGACTCGCGAAAAAATTGTGGCCGCTTTAGCGAAAAAATTTATTTGTATCGTGGATTCTAGTAAACAAGTGGATGTGTTAGGCAGCTCATTCCCATTGCCAGTAGAAGTGATTCCAATGGCACGTTCACAAGTTGGTCGTAAATTAGTTTCTCTTGGTGGCGCCCCAGAATATCGTGAAGGCGTGGTGACTGATAACGGCAACGTGATTTTAGATGTACATAACTTCGCTATCTTAAATCCAGTGGAAATGGAAAAAGAATTGAATAATGTCGCAGGTGTAGTAACAAATGGTATTTTTGCCTTACGTGGGGCGGATATTGTGATTGTTGGTACACCAGACGGCGCAAAAATTATTGATTAATAAAAATAAGGAAGCAAACATGACAAACAAAGTCTCACTCGACAAATCAAAAATTAAATTTGTGCTATTAGAGGGTGTGCACCAAAGTGCATTAGATACCTTACATGCGGCAGGCTACACCAACATCGACTTTTACAAAAAAGCCTTAGATGGTGATGAGCTAAAAGAAGCGATTAAAGATGCGCATTTTATTGGCTTACGTTCACGTACCCAATTAACTGCAGAAATGATTGAAGCTGCGCCGAAGCTTATTGCTATTGGCTGTTTCTGTATCGGAACCAACCAAGTGGATCTTAATGCAGCAAAAATGCGTGGGATTCCGGTATTTAATGCGCCGTTCTCTAATACACGCTCTGTGGCTGAATTAGTGTTGGGTGAGATTTTGCTCTTAATGCGCAATATTCCTCAAGCGAATGCAGATGTGCATCGTGGTTTATGGAATAAATCAGCAGTGGGTTCTCATGAAGTTCGTGGTAAAAAACTCGGTATCGTGGGTTACGGCCATATCGGTTCGCAATTAAGTATTATTGCGGAATCTCTAGGGATGGACGTGTATTTCTACGATATCGAAAATAAATTGCCATTAGGTAATGCAAAACAATTGCACACACTTGAAGAGTTATTGGGGTCTTGTGATGTGATCTCACTTCATGTACCTGATTTACCTTCAACCCGTAATTTAATGAGTGCTGAACGTATTGCGCAATTAAAACAAGATTCTATTTTCAATGCGGCACGTCGTACGGTAGTAGATATTGACGCTTTAGCGGCTGCACTTGAGCAAGGTAAAGTCCGTGGTGCGGCGGTTGACGTATTCCCTGTTGAACCTGCTTCAATCAATGAAGAGTTTGTTTCTCCACTACGCAAATTTGATAATGTGATTTTAACCCCGCATATCGGTGGTTCTACAGCGGAAGCCCAAGAAAACATTGGTTTTGAAGTCGCGGGTAAATTTGTGAAATATTCAGATAACGGCTCAACTCTTTCTTCCGTGAATTTCCCAGAAGTTTCTTTACCAGAACACGTCAGTGCAAAACGTTTACTTCACATCCACGAAAATCGTCCAGGTGTATTAAACAAACTGAACCAAATTTTCGTCGAAGCCAATATCAATATTGCAGCGCAATATTTGCAAACCGATCCGAAAATTGGTTATGTTGTGGTAGATGTTGAAACAGATGATGCATCACCATTGTTAGCTAAACTCCGTGAGATTGAAGGCACAATTAAAGCACGTGTGTTGTATTAATTTGAAAAATTAAGCAAAAATTGACCGCACTTTGTGCGGGATGAAAAGCAAAATGGGCAAAGTAGGTTATCTTACTTTGCCCATTTTTATTAACTGTTTGCAGCTAACATTTATTTGATCATGGCCTTAAATAGATTACGGCGATCAGAATTAAATGTCGGCTGTGCGGTTGGTATGGATAAAATCATACGCAAACAGTCTTGCGTCAGTTGAACCGCTTGCTCGTTAGTTAGGTTCGGGTCGAGTGGTGAATGTAAGGAGCAACTTAAATATTGCGGTACATTTTCAAGACTACTAACGGTGAAAGTGAGTGGCTTGTAAGGCAGTTGTACAGTGAGTTTATCACCTAATTCACGTGGTTCCCATTGTTGTTGAGGGCCAGGTAGAATCACCACACTCATCATCCACGGGGTTAATACTGTGCCAATCCATTGGTCTTCGAATAAAATAAATTTAGGGCAGAAACACTCGATGTCTTTATGAAAGAAAGGGAGATCTTGCATTTCAGGCACAATGTTTTGCATTTCGGCAAGAAAAATCTCCGTTGGATTTTCTTCAAAGCCAGAAACAGAGTTTAAAAGTGCGGTCGAATTTTCAGATGTTTTTTCGTGTCGATACATGGTTTATTTTTCAATATTAATAAGATTAAAGCATAGCAGGTGAAATCTTAAAGAAAGTTCCCCTCTTTCGCAAAGAGGGGAATCAAGTCAAATCTCCCCCAGCCCCTCTTTTCTAAAGAGGGGAGTCTAGATTCAAACCATATTCAGCAATCACTTGATTTAACGTTTCAAAAACCTTTGGCAACACGTTTTGTATCGTTTCCGTCAAGCTAATTCCAGATTCTAGTGATTCTGGTTGGATGCCGATAAGACAAAGGTGTTTTGGAAATTCGTCCGTCAATTTCATTGCAGAAAGTACATCACAAATGCCGAGTTGGTGTGGCGAAATTTTGCGAGAGAAAAAGGTAGGCACTTGTTCGTCATGTAACACAATAATCTCGCCAGGCTGTTTGTTAGCAAGCACGGCATCGACAATAATCAAATGCTCGCGATTTGCCATCGCATCCAGTAATTCCATGCCACAAGTACCACCATCGATGATGTCAAAGTGCGGTTGAATTTCAGGGCGTTTTTCAAGCTCCTGCACAACACGCACACCGACACCTTCATCACTTAACAAAATATTGCCGACACCAAGAATTAACGGCTTCATTACAACACCTTCACTTCAGTCACTTCGCCGTTTTCGGTATTAACTACATGTACGGCACAGGACATACAAGGGTCGAATGAGTGAATGGTTCGAACCACTTCCAATGGTTTAGTCGGATCTGCCACTGGTGTACCAATAATGGAAAGCTCATAAGGGCCCATTTGGTCTTGTTCGTTACGTGGACCGGCATTCCATGTGGATGGTACAACCGCTTGATAGTTTTCGATGCGACCGTCTTTGATCACAACCCAGTGAGAAAGCATACCGCGTGGTACTTCACCGAAACCAACACCACGGAATTCACCGTTTGCTGGAATATCCGTTTTGATATAAGCCGTCATATCACCTTTAGCGATATTATCAATGAGCATTTGCCATTGAGCGCTTAAAATGTCGTTGATCGCACAGCAATGCACGGTACGACCGATAATACGTCCAAGGGTAGAATGTAATTGATCGGTGGTTAACGTGTTACCAGTCAATTTTTCATAAATGCCTTTTAATTCATTGAAATGGGTAACGGTTGGTGTGTCATTCGCAGCTAAACCACACATTAAATAGGCAAGAGGTCCCACTTCGACAACTTTACCGTAGAAGGTTGGTGCTTTTACCCAAGAGTATTTACCATCATCTTGCCAGCCGGTATATTTCGGACGAGTTAAGCCTGCCCAAGGTTCTAATGGCTCATCATCTTCGTACCAAGCATGTTTACCACTTTCTTTAATGCCTTTTACAACGAACTCATCTTTTTGTTGATCAATTGGACGGAAAGTCGATAAGTCGCCGTTTTCGATATAACCACCTTTTAACATGAATTTAGAGTTATCTGCATCAATTGGGTATTCTGGTACAGATAAGTAGTTACCCGATGTTTTGCCTAAGCTTAACCATTCAGGATAGTAAGCCGCAAATACTGCTGCATCTACTTTATATACTTGGTTAATGAAGTCAGTTAAGCGATCGATACAAGCTTTCACGAACATGAGACGTTCTTGGTTTAGTACTGCTTGGGAATCTAAGTTAATTGGGTTTGCTACACCACCAATCGCCAAGTTTTGAATGTGTGGTGTCTTACTACCGAGTAATGCGACTACACGGTTAGCATCACGTTGACATTCAAGTGCTTGCAAATAGTGTGCTACGGCAATGAGGTTGACTTCTGGTGGAAGTTTCATCGCAGCATGACCGAAGTAACCGTTAGCAAAAATACCAAGTTGTCCGCTGTCCACTAATGCTTGAATTTTTTTCTGTACATTGCGGAATTCGTTAGCACTGTTTAATGACCATGTAGAAACGCCTTTTAGCATATCTGCTGCTTTTTCAGGATCAGCTTGTAGCGCCGCGGTGATATCTACCCAGTCCATTGCGGAGAGTTGATAGAAATGCACGATATGGTCGTGAATACTGTGTGCAGCAAGAATCATGTTACGAATGTACTGTGCATTGACGGGTACTTTAGCACCAATCGCATCTTCTACGGCACGCACGCTGATAATCGCGTGTACTGTGGTACATACGCCACAGATACGTTGCATAATCATCCATGCATCACGAGGGTCTGCACCTTTTACGATATTTTCCATACCGCGCCACATGGTACCGGATGACCAAGCATTGGTGACGACGCCGTTTTCAATTTCGCAATCAATACGTAAATGACCCTCAATACGGGTAATTGGGTCAATTGAGATACGTTTTTTTTCTGACATTATTCTGCTCCGCTAACTTTTTTGCTGAATGCCGCTTTTTCGGCAATAATTTTTTCTGAGTCTTCGGTATGTTTTTCTTTAAATACCGGTAATACAGGGAATAAACGAATGATTAAAATATAGGCACATACTTCAATAGAAACGAAGCCGATTGAAATAAGCAATTCTTCCGCAGATGGGAAATATTGATAGCCATTGCCCGGATTATACATGATAAGCGAGTAGTTCATACGCCATAATGCTGCACCGAGTAACATGCTTAATGCCGAAATAAATAACCAACGGGAATCTGATTTTTTCTCCCCAAGGAAGAGGGTTAGTAATGGTAATACCATCAACCAGACTTCCATCCAGAACATCCATGCTTCAAATTTAGTTAATTTATCGAAACCCACAACCATTTGCAGTTTGTCGTGATAAATCAACTCACCAAAACGCACCGCTAAGAAACAGAAAATTAATCCTGCGGTAACGCGTGCTAATTGAGTAAATAAATGACGTTCATCTGGTGTTTTTCCTGCAAGACCTGCTTTAACTAAAGAACCCTCAAAAATCACAATAGAGAAGCCCATAATGAAAGCTGTCAGCAAGGAGAGAATTGGTAGCGCTTCATAGCTTTGCCATACTGGATGGACTTTGTGACCAGCTACAATCATCAAGGAACCCATTGAGGATTGGTGCATCATTGGTAACAAGGCACCCAAGGCAATAATGAAAAACATGATTTTATTCAGTTTATTAAACCATTTTTTCAAGCCGAAGAAACCAAGCCATACAGGGGCAAACTCTAGGGTTACTACGATGATATACACCGTCATACAAAATGCCGTTTCAAATAGAACGGAATTCGTGTTGAACTGGCCTGGAATGTAGAAATATGGTAAATGCCAATAACGTCCCATATCAATGGTGATAGATAAACCACCAAGGGAATAGCCGAATAAACTTGCAAGCAATGCTGGGCGAACAAGAGCGTGATATTTCCCTTTATTGAAAATGTACACGGTCCAAGCGAGTGCCCAACCACCACAGGCAAATCCTGTACCGACAAGTAAGTCAAAGGCAATCCATAAACCCCAAGGATAACCGCCATTAAGTGCGGTTACGGAACCAATACCGAAAACTAAACGTTTTAAAATTAATAAAACGCAAAGTACGGCAAGTGGTGCAAAAAAGAGAATTGCGGCAGAAACAAGGCGACCGCCTACCGGACGTGGATTACTCATGATGCTCATCCTCCGCTTCTTCGATTTCCTTACGTGCCTGACGCATGGCTTCTTTTTGTGCTGCAATACGCTCAGCGATTTTATCGCCATGCATATTTTTGTAAGTCATAAAGGTTAAACCGGCAAGTGCCACTAATGGCAATGCTAAACCGCGATACAAGAAGTGTTGTAAATGCGCTGCACGAGAACCTGTCGCGACTTCATCTAAGTCTGGTAAACCAAGATTAGCAAAAGGTACACCACTTAAGGCGAGTACCTGTGTACCACCACCTTCTTTTTCACCGTAGATGTGATATTGGTATGCCGGTACGGTAGCACGGTACTTATCTGTGCTATTGACGTGTTGACGTGGATAATCGTATTCAGTACCACGTAATAGGCTTAAACGACGTTTCGCTTCAGCCAATAACTCTTCACGCGTACCAAAAATAATGGCACCAGTCGGACAAACATGACAGCAACCAGGTAATTCACCTTTGTCTAAGCGTTCAACGCCTTTTTGGTTACAGAGTTCACATTTGCTGATTTCACCAAATGGATTGTCGTAGTCGTATTTTGGTACATCAAAAGGACATCCCACCATACAATAACGGCAACCGGTACAAATATCGGGATCGTATTTCACGATACCGGTTTTTGGATCTTTGGTTAGTGCTTGAACAGGGCAAACGGCAACGCAGTTAGGATCAACGCAATGCATACATTGTTTTTTCACGTAAGCATAGCCGTTTTCTGTTTTGTCTTTATTTTTGCCGTCGCCATCGCTCCAGACTTGAATCACGTTACGAGTAAACGGAGTAAGTTTATCGTTATTTGACCAGGTTTGATCGCCTTTCGGGTTCACTGGTGTGTGGTTCACGTTTTGACATTCAGCCACGCATGCTTGACAACCTACACAAAGGGTAGAGTCGTAAAGCATTCCTAGTGCGCCGGGAATAGGCTCAACCGCTTCCGATGCCTGCACATTTGATACAGGCAAAGTAGATGCGATTCCGCCAAGCATACCCGCTTTTAGAAATTTTCGTCTATCCATTATTATTTACCTGTATGTTCTTCTTTCTCTGCAGCTTTAGCTTCAGAACGGGCTTTATGTTGAGCGCTTAATTCGCGTAAGGTCACAACACTCACACCGGCTAGGATTGCAGCTGCGCCGCCTAATAAGCCAATGGCGGTCATGGTCGCACCTGAACCTTCGGTGTTATTAACATCTGGTTTTTCAACGCGTGGTGTAGGGTTTTCTACGCCCGCTAATTGGAAAATACCTTTGGTAAAGCCGACGCCTTTTTCGTTACAACCATAGCAAGGGTGCCCGATACCAACCGGCCAGTTATTACCGCCGACATCACAGAATTCTAAAGTAGAGCAGTTACCGTAAGTTTCTGGTCCTTTACAGCCGAGATGATACAAACACCAACCATTTCGGTGACCATAATCGCCGTATTCTTTCGCGAAACGACCTGCATCAAAGTGTGGGCGACGATAGCAGTTTTCATGAATTAAGCGATCGTAAGCGAATAATGGACGATTTAATTTGTCCATTGCGGGTAGTTTCTTATAAGTAAGAATATAAGCGACAGTTGCAAGGAAGTTGTGTGGATTTGGTGGACAGCCAGGAATATTAATCACTGGAGTGCCTTTTGGTAATACTTCAGACAGGCTGCTTGCGCCAGTTGGGTTGCCACCGCTAGAAGGTACGCCGCCCCATGCTGCGCAAGAACCGATCGCAATAATCGCTGCAGCACCTTTAGCTGCTTCTTGGATGTGTTCTACAATCGGTTTACCTGCTACCATACAATAGACGCCGCCGTCTTTCACCGGAATAGATCCATCTACGACTAAAACATATTTTCCATAATACTGTTTAATTGCATTGTGTTTGTTATCTTCAGCTTGTTCTCCAAAGGCTGCAGAAAGCGTTTCGTGGTATTCTAAGGAAATCATTTCCAATACCAAGTTTTCTACTGTTGGGTGGGTCGCGCGTAGCAAGGATTCAGTACAGCCCGTACATTCTTGCGCACCGATCCATAATACTGGTGGGCGTTTAGGTTCAGTTAAAGCTGCGGTCATTTCTGCACCCGCTTTTGAACTTAACCCCATAGTTGCCGCAAGTGCGGTACATAACTTCATAAAATCCCGACGGGAAACTTCTGCTAAAGCAGAAAATAATCCATCACTTCGTTGCATATAATCACTCCAATTGACACGTTACTTGTATGGTTAATCTAACTATGATATGCCTTGATGCAGGAAATTTATTTGATCGTAATCAAAAACATCCCTATTTCCCTTACAAAATAAGAGGGTAAGTGATTGTTTTTACTTGCTTATTGAGAATGATTGTTATTTGGTGATGTTGTTTTTTCTTGGAGCACATTTTTTGTACACTCAATCACAATAGTAAAACAAAGATTTAGACGCTAAAAAGCTTAGTAAAAATTGACCGCACTTCTGTGTGATCTAAATGGGGAGGCAGACAAAACTAAATTCTTGGTTTTATTGATTTTTATCAACAAAATATTGTCTAAGTGAATAGATTTTATTACGCTTTTCCCTATACTGAGTAGGGTAATTTTTCTATGGAGAAACAATGATGAATATAGTTTTGGGTATTGTCCTTCTCGGTGTAGCTTTCACTATTTCAATGTATAACAAATTGATTAGAAAACGTAATCAGGTGAGTAGTGTTGAAGCCAGTGTGGATGTTCAGTTGAAGCGTCGTTATGATTTATTGCCAAACCTTGTTGCTACTGCAAAGGAATATATGTCGCATGAGCGTAGCTTGCTTGAGCGTATCGTGATGTTACGTGAAAGTGCTAAATTGGCTCATACTACAAGTGAAAAATTCCAACTCAATAATGAGATTTCGGGTTTATTGCGTAATTTACAGGTTCGTCTAGAAAATTATCCGGATCTCAAAGCCAATCAAAATCTTTTGCAAATTCAGACCACACTTAGTGACGTGGAAGAGCAAATTTCTGCAGCAAGACGTACTTATAATTCAGCAGTTGAAGAGTATAACAATGCTGTGGAAATGTTCCCGTCAAATTTAATTGCAAACTTGTTTAATTTCCAGAAAGGAACATTTTTCGATATTCCTCAGAATGAAGCTGAAGTGCCTAATGTGGGTAATTTATTTAAACAATAAGTGGAAAAGCAATGAATACACCAAAAGAGATTGAAGGGATT
>ERZ773202.919-NODE-919-length-22143-cov-3.292240_pt1 | contig 22143 bp, 7 predicted proteins | sample MGYA00580998_ERZ773202 | MGnify/ENA primary metagenome ERZ773202 (study PRJEB29015, sample SAMEA2737803) | human gut metagenome | biome: human gut; feature: human-associated habitat; material: faeces | place: China | collected 2012 ...
TGGCGTATCCGCCAAATAAAATTTCAAAAACAGTCTTAAAAATGCAAGCATTTTATACCTGTTTTTTGAAATTTTGCTTGGCTCTGAACAGTTACAAAATAAGAATACGATTGGAGAGCGATATGAGCATATTAAATGTAGAACACCTGACACATGGATTTGGAGACCGTGCAATCTTCAATGATGTGTCATTCCGACTTTTGAAAGGAGAGCACATTGGTCTTGTAGGAGCCAACGGAGAAGGAAAATCCACCTTTATGAGCATCGTTACAGGGAAAATGTTACCGGATGAAGGTAAAGTTGAGTGGTCAAAGAATGTGCATGCCGGTTATCTGGATCAGCACGCAGTTTTAGAGAAAGGAATGACGATCCGTCAGGCTCTGAAATCCGCATTTGATCCACTTCTTCAGAAGGAGCAGAGAATGAATGAAATCTGTGATATGCTTGGAACAGCAGATGAGGAAGAAATGAATGCGTTGATGGAAGAACTTGGTACGATCCAGGATGAACTGACACTGCATGATTTCTATACGATTGATGCGAAGGTAGAAGAGGTTGCGCGTGCACTTGGATTACTTGATCTTGGATTGGACAGAGATGTGACAGACTTAAGTGGTGGACAGAGAACAAAAGTGCTTCTTGCGAAACTTCTCCTTGAGAAGCCGGATATCCTGCTTCTTGACGAGCCGACAAACTATCTGGATGAGGAGCATATTGCATGGTTGAAGCGTTATCTTCTGGACTACGAGAATGCATTTATCCTTATTTCACATGATATTCCGTTCTTAAATGAAGTCGTGAATATTATTTATCATATGGAAAATCAGGAATTGAACCGTTATGTGGGCGATTATGATCATTTCCAGGAAGTTTATGCAGTAAAGAAAGCACAGCTTGAGGCCGCTTATAAGCGCCAGCAGCAGGAGATTGCCGAGCTGGAGGACTTTGTGGCCCGCAACAAGGCAAGAGTTTCCACCCGGAACATGGCTATGTCCCGCCAGAAAAAGCTGGATAAGATGGAGGTCATTGAGCTGGCGAAGGAGAAGCCGAAGCCGGAATTTAATTTTATGGAGGCCCGTGCTGCCGGCAAAATGATCTTTGAGGCGAAGGACCTGGTGATCGGCTACGACGAGCCGCTGACCCGCCCGTTTGACATCAGCATGGAACGCGGCGAGAAGGTCGTCTTAAAGGGCTCCAACGGAATCGGAAAGACTACCCTGTTAAAGAGTATCCTGGGCCTGATCCCGGCACTTTCCGGCAGCGTGGAGTTAGGTGATTATCTGTATCTTGGCTATTTTGAGCAGGAGATGGCACAGGGAAATACCACCACCTGCATTGAGGAAATCTGGAAGGAATTTCCGTCCTACACCCAGTATCAGGTGCGTTCTGCCCTGGCAAAATGCGGTCTTACCACCAAGCACATTGAGAGTCAGGTACGCGTTCTGTCCGGTGGTGAGCAGGCAAAGGTAAGATTATGTAAACTGATTAACCGGGAGACCAATGTGCTCCTCTTAGACGAGCCGACCAACCATCTGGATGTGGATGCCAAGGAAGAACTGGCCCGTGCCTTAAAGGCCTACAAAGGCAGCGTCCTTCTGATCTGTCATGAGCCGGAATTTTACGAAGGCTTTGCGACCCGTGTGGTAGACTGCAGTGAATTCTGCCTGCGCGGATAGTGTCATTTTTTGTCGATGAACTTTTCTTGTACTGTGATCGTTACTGTGCTATGATGATGGCACAGTAACGAGTCATCTGAAATCTTAGTTTTTCCAGTTATCTCAAGTTATTTTTCAGATTTCATTTATTTATTTCCAAGTTTAAAACAGAAAAAATTAAAAAAGAGAGGGGGATGCGATGCAGGCTGAACAAAGGGGTCAGTGCCTGATTTTGCTGCTGTGCGCCTGGGCCTTTCTGACGGCGGGACCGGCGCTTTGTGTTTATGGGGCGCAGGAGAAGGAACAAAATACAAAAGCTGCCTGGGAAGAGCGTGCATTTTCAGAACATCAGGCGCGGCACTGGAATATCGGTGATACGGTAACCCGGAAGATTGATGGGAAATCATACCGGTTTCGCTGCATTGACCAGAACTATGCGGATCATATGGGCGGCCATAAAAGTGGCGCGCTGTTTCTCTGCGACGAGGTAATTCCGGCTAATACTGGTTCCAGATATGAGTTTGAGACACCGGGGGACCGCGCTCACGGCTATGTGTATAAACCAGGGCCGATTGTGTGTTTTGGAAATTCGGCAGATTACAAATATTCTGCGGTCCGCGGGTGGCTTTCCCGCTTTGCGGAAGAATTTGCGGATGCGGAAATGGTTAATACTGGCGTGGAATGGGGATATTTCGGGAAAACAAAGGAGGAATGCTGGGAGCAGTTTCCGGAAGGTGGGCTGACGGCGCAGTATCTTGGGAGCCAGAAAATGGAAGACCGGCTGTTTATTCTGTCGGTGGACGAAGCATACCGTTATCGGAACTGGCTTTGGAAATTCGGAGCGGTGAAACGAAAGAATCCGGAGACCCAGATCAGCGAATTCTGCAAAGGCTACTGGCTTCGGACGCCTTGTGGAACGGCAGAGGGAAGCCAGATTTATATCGTGGATCTGGTTCAGGGAAATATACGGCCAGAAGCGGTGCAGACAGCGGAAACGGAAAAGCAGGATGATGAGATGAAGGTTACGGGAACTACGGGGGTGCGGCCGGTATTTGTTCTGCCGCAGAAGAACTGATGTATAAGGGGGATGTATGAAGAAGAACAGGAAGGTATTTCATATCAGACGCCAGACCGCGTCTGCCATGGCGGTGGTACTGGCCGTATTATCACCGGGGATGTTTCCGGCAGGTTTGGCTATGGCTGAGAGCGCGGGAACGCTTGCGCCGGTTATACGAAATGGGTATGCCCGGGCAACGGAGAGTGACGCAGAGGGGGATTTGCAGGATTTCGATGAGGAAAATCTGGATGAAGTGGAACTGGAGGCAGATCTGAGCACGGATTTTGATACGGATCTGGAAGCAGGCCAGGGCGGATATGCCCGGGCTACAGATTCCGACGCCGATGAAGGGCTGGATGACATAGACCTTGCCACCGCATCGGACGCGCGGCAGGTGGAGCTGGCTGCCGCGTCCGATCTGGCTCTGCTTGCGGCGGAGCTTCCGGTCACCGGGGATTTGTGGACGGACTGGAACGGCAACGTGAATTTTCCGGGAGAAGGAACCCGGGAAGACCCGTACCAGATAGAAACATTATCTCATCTGATGGGACTTTCCGAGGCGGTGGCGGCAGGAAACGATTATAAGGACTGCTATTTTGAATTGACGCAGAGCCTGGATCTGGGCGGTATTTCCATCAATCTGGGAAACTGGAATCCCATTGGCTGGTATCGTGACCGCTCAGAATTTGGCGGCAATGTGATCACACCGTTTCGCGGACATTTCGATGGCTGTGGAAATACCATAACTGGTCTGAAAATCATCGGGGAACTCCGGGGTCTGACAAACCTGGGATTGTTTGGCGTGATAGACGGTGGCAGCGTGGAAAATCTGGAAATCCATGCAGACCAGATCAGCGGCGCGGATCGGGCAGGGCTTCTGGCCGGTACCATAAAAAACGGCGCAGTAATCCGAAATGTCACGGTATCCGGTTATGTGTATTCAGAGCAGGATGCGGGTGGCATCGCGGCGGTACTTTGCGGAAGCGGAAAGGGAACAGCAGCCGGAACCCAGATTCAGGAGTCGGACGGTTCCGTCATTGTGGAGAACTGCCGGGCAGAGGGAATTGCCATGAACGGTGCCGGAACCGATGGCGCAGTGGGCGGTATTGCCGGTAAGGCAGAAAAAGCTTATCTGGTTGACAACGTGGTCATTACCCAGAACGGAGATTCTGACCGGATTCACGGAAAGGGATATATCGGAGGCATTGCCGGTATTGTGAACCAGAGCGGCATCTATAATTCTTACGTAAACGGAACCATTGGAGGAAATGGAAGCCGTGCGGCAGGCGGTATCATTGGAAAATACGAGAGTGGAAACCTGATTCTGGCCCGCATGGCAGGCAGTATCTCGCGAACCAACAACGGCAGTGCTTCCCGGGAGGGAACTTTTATAGGAACCCGCGATAGCGGTGCCCGCTTCACCTATGGAACCGAGCGTGACAGCCGCGTTTCCTATCTTTTTACCAATACACCGGCTAAGGCAAAGCAGGTTTTCGGGAGCACGCTTGACGGTGACAACCGCTTTGCGGAGGACGCCCACATCGGCTACTGGTCTGACCTGGAGCGCAAGTACAAAACTGTAGCAGGACAGATCGAACACGACTGCGGGGACCGGTTTTTTTATGAGGAGCTGGAGGACGGAGTCCGCTACATCGTCACCCAGAAGCTGGGGAGGGAATTTACCATGGAGGGTTACAAAAGGGATCTGCCCTTTGCCATGGACCACTTTGCGCCGGGGTTTATGGGAGAACCCACAAGAGGATATCTGGTCTACATTCCGCGTATCGACGCGAAAAATGCCAATGGAACCTACGATACCGATGTGGCGGCGCTGACGGCCATCTCATCTACGGGAAGCTCCTATTACCGGGATGTGGATAAGGATCATCCGTCTGCCATTAAGGCGGGAGCGGTAGTGACGGTTGCGACTGCTCCGAAAAACACGGCTGCGGACCGTTACCAGATGATTGTGGATACCAGCGAGGCCGGCGGAGTAAAACCTCCTACTTATTTGGATGAGGATGGAAAGGAGCAGCCGATGCAGTATGTGAGCGGCGGGGCGTATTCCTTTATTATGCCGGAGCGCGACACAAAACTGGGCGCGGAGTATGTCAAGGTGACCACGAAGCTGGAGACGGATCCGGCGCAGACACGCATTTCGGTGGTGCAGACCCGGAGCGGAGACCGCAAGCATCCGCAGCTCGTCACGGAAGTGAAGAATGAGGACGGAATTCTGATTGCCCGCTACGTGGATGGAAAGCAGGATCACAGCGTGGAGGTGCAGCCGGTGCTGATTCATGTGGAGCACAATGGAAATGGACAGACCATAGACCGGACCGTGCGCTGGCTGGTGGACGATACAGATCTTCTGGAGAATCGTTCGGAGACCGGTTATACCATGAAGGACGCATCGATTCTGCCCAATATGAATTCGGCATTTATTACCAATATCATAAACCGGGAGGTGCAGGCCCAGGCGGCGAACCAGTACCGGGAGAAGATTCAGGATACCGTCTACACCCGGTATGGTGTGGTGTCCGCAGTGACGAACCCGGAGACTTCAGTGAATCATCAGGCACTTTACGCGAACTGCCGCGTGGCGGTGGATTTTCAGATTGTGGATCTGACTACAGTGCGCGTGGAGACCTTAAGCCTGAACCAGACGGAAGCCCTGTTTACAATTACCAGAAGGCTGACGGGAAGCTGCTATCAGCCGACAGAAACGCTTTCTGTCAGCGGGCCGGTGGTGCTGACAGCTGCGCTGAACCCGGAACATCCCTTTTATGAGCAGGTAAGCTGGAAGGATACGGAGAGCGGAAAAAATCTCCGGCTGGAACCATCCGGGGCCAATCAGCAGAACTGTAAGATTTCACTGGTGTGGGATCCGGAAGGAGAAACAAACCCTGCCTGGATCCAGAACCTGATCCATCGTGACCGCGCTCTGAAACGGGAGAAGCCTCTGGAGAAAGTCAGTGGAAGCGGGGAGAAGACAGAGATGGTCACGGCAGTCAGTGAAGACCAGACTCATGGTCATATTCAGGCGCAGTGCCATGTGCGGATCGCTTTTGTCACGGAGGATGGTACGGTTCCGAAAATCAGCACAGGCGGTTCTGGCGGAGGATCCTCAAAAGGCTCCGGTGGAGGAGGCGGTGGCGGCGGTTCCACCGGCATTACATCCGGCGGAGTGACAAAAGCAGCGGGCCCGTCAATGCCGTCCTATGTGGTGACAGGTACCTGGGTGCAGAATGCGGCAGGACAGTGGATGTTCGCGGATCAGGAGCGGACCTACGCAAAGGAGTGGGCAGCAGTCCACAATCCGTATGCCAGCGCTGAGAACGGACAGAGTTCCTATGATTGGTTCCGGTTTGACGAGGCCGGATTTCTCATGACCGGCTGGTATCAGGATGAGGCCGGAGACCGTTATTACCTGAATCCGGCATCTGACGGAACTCAGGGACGTATGCTGACCGGCTGGAACTGGATTGACGGACAGTGCCTGTACTTTGAAGAAGAATCCAACGGAAGCCGCGGCGCGCTGAAACGCAATGCGGTTTTGGCAGATGGCAAACAGACTAATGAAAATGGTGCGTGGATCGTGAACGGGGTGGTACAGCGCCAGGAGACAGAGCGGTAAAGGAGGAGAAAACTTCCCGGGAGAGCAGAAAAACTGTCGTGAAATGGGAAGAAAAACAGGGGAGACAGATGTATGGGAAAACGAGTGGAGCGAAAGAAAAAATCCGTGACCAGGGCAGCCGCTTTTTTGCTGGCAGTAATTTTGTTCAGTGGCAGGCTGCTTCCGATCATACCGCTGCTGCCATGGAAGGCAGAGGCGGCTCGTCAGGGGGACACAATGACTGCCTATGGTGCCGGCTTTCATCATTACTGCATTGATGGAACCGGAGCAAACCGGGCACTGATCGATGGGGATGAGTATACATATATTCTGCCTTCGGAGACACTGACCCGGGAAGAAATGGCGCTGGTGTTCTGGGGCATGCTGACGCTGCAGGCCAGTTTTGGCAATGTGCCGCAGGTTAACGCGGTAGTCCGGAATATTAATGAGGGAGCGGCCGCGCAGGGCGTGCCTGCAATCTCAAGCCTGGTCACGGAAGCAGATTTAAAGCTGCTGATCCATTCGTCCGCCGTGCGGGAAAAATATGCGTGGCTGAAGGCAGTGCTGGCGCAGGAAGAGACATATCTGCGTCTGGCAGGTCTTCTTGGCGGGACCGGAGGCGGCGGTAAAACTGGCATTCCGGCGGCCTTGCAGGGGCATACGCAGACAGGAAATCCGGCCGCGCTTACCCCGGTGCTGGGAGCAGAGCGTTCTGGCGAATATGTTCTGAACTTCGATCCGTCCGGGGCGGACGCGGAGTTTATCCGCAATGTTCCATTGAAATATTCTTCTACCGGAGCAGAGGGCTCGTTTACCACGCAGCTGCCGTCTGGCTGGGTCTGCCAGAAAAACGATTCGCAGATCCGTCTTACGAGCATGGGAAGCAGCGGCAGCCTCTACCTGATGTTCGATGTCCGCGGCACGCGCTATGCTTCCGGAGGCGGGACCTTTTCATCTCCGGAGGAAGTGTACGAGCAGTGCCTGCAGATCTGGCGCTGCAGTCGCTGCTGCGGCACTCATCGCCAGATGTACAATGGCGCGGCCCCGCTGTCGGCACACCAGCGTCTTGCCTTTGTGGAAGTGAATGCGCCGGAGCTTTGCTATTATGCCGGGACCGGAGGCGGGCAGACAACGCCGGAAGAGGGCGGTGTGGCTTTCCGGATTTACCGCCATGAGGAGGACTGGACTTCCACCTATAATGTCCGTCTGAGAAAGTATGACCACGAGACTGGAAAGGCATTGGAGGATGCTGTCTTTTCCTTATATGAGAGATTTGATGACAAGGACCAGATTGATACTGGCCGGGATGGAGCCGCGCATCTTTATGCCGGGGGCGCGCCTTACAAAAGCTTTCATAAAGACAGCCCGGTGCTTTGGGAGGATTTCCGCTTTGTGTCACCTATGATGACGGACGGAGCAGGTGAGGCAGAGAAAACAGTGGAGCATGGCTATCATTACGATAAGACCTTCTGCGACGGACATCCGGCTCCGGTTTTTGTGCCGGTTCCGGAGGAGGAAGAGGATGAGGAAACCGGAGAAATTGAAAACCAGGCAGAGATAGACGCGGCGAAGGAAGAAAACCGGCGTCTGGCATCCATCTGGCTCAATACCTTTGCGTCCTGCGCATCCTGGGCTTCGGAAAATTTTTCCGGCGTCCATTTTCACTGGCTTATGCCGGAGGTGGATCAGGGTGAGATCAGCCGGATCGCTTCATCTGGCGGGGAGGAAGGCGAGACACCGTCCGGAGGAACCACAGCTTCAGCAGATGGAGCGCGCGCCTATGCGGATTCCGGCTGCAGGGCGGATGCTGGAGAAACATATGACCGTTTTATTGCGCTGAAATACAGCTATGCCATCGAGGAGGATACAGCCCGGGAAGGCTACACGATCCACGGCAATCACAGCGATGACCTGTCCATTGAAGTCATTACCACCGATGCGTCTGAGAATGGAGCTAACGCTTCCTTTGCCGGAATTTACAGTTACGAGATCCGGGTAAATGACGGGGCAGCAGCTGAGGCGGCGCGGACTGTCCGTAAAGTACGCACACAGGCAGAAGCGGGGTGGCTGAGCGCAGAGCTCGGGCAGGTGGAATCAGAGACCACAGAATCAGAAGCTCCACAGCGCAGAAAAGAGAGACGGTCCTTCTGGCAGAAAATCTTCCCAGTATTTTTCCTGGAGGAGGCAGAGGAAGAGGCTTTGGTTGATGACCGGAAACCAGAAAACGATGGGACAGTGAGCGGCGCAGAGGCAAGCGCATCGAACGCGGAAACGGCTACGGCGTCAAATTCCACCGCATTTGACTTCCAGGAGACAGAAGTATCAGACGAAGCGGAAGAGGTATCCATGCAGTGGATCCTGAAGCTGCAATTTCCGCGGCACGAGACAGCTGGTGAGGCGGTTCACCGGTCTGTCAGCCGTGCGGCACGATCCGGAGGAAGCAGTGGAGATCTGTTTGCAGATGCCTATAACCGCGGCCTGAATGCTGCAAACAGCGGAGCCGGGGTCAATCCCGGCCCGTCAGATCACTACAGCCATTGCAATGGTGGAGACGGCGAGGATGACTGGTGGCGGATCTACGATCACCGGACAGAGGGAGAGATCCATATCAACAAAAGAGATCTGGATCTGAAGGCCGGAGACAATGCGGCCTATGATTCTTATGGAGATACTCAGGGAGACGCCGTGCTGGAGGGTGCGGTGTACGGACTGTTCGCGGCGGAAGATCTGGTGCACCCGGATGGAAAGACGGGAGTCGTGTACCGGAAAAATGATCTGGTTGCCGTGGCTTCCACCGATAAAAATGGAGATGGTTCCTTCCTGGCCTGCACGGAAGCACCTGGCAGAACATACTGCTATGAAAACGGGCGGATAGAAAATCGTCCGGGCGGATGGAACCAGGCGGCACCATCCAATCTCTATGACCGGAGCCAGAGCTTTGATGATTATACAGAAGATGGCCGGTATCAGAGAAGCTACCCGGATTACCGGACGGCCAACGGAAACTGCTGGATCGGCAGGCCGCTTCTGATGGGGGATTACTATGTGAAAGAACTGAGCCGCTCCGAAGGTTACGAGCTTTCGATCGGAAACCGGAAACACCCGTGGACGAATGCCGGGCAGGACCTGGAGGTTTCGGCGGCAGAGTCAGAAGGCGCGGGGTATGCCGTGGTGACAAAGGGCTTGTACGCGGAACAGCAGGTACAGTCCGGTGCCAGCGGCGCATACGGGGATCCGGCCTTTCAGGAACTGTTCTTTCAGGTAAACAGTGAAAAAAGCGGTGGTTTTGATCTGGTGTTTTCCGGCATTCCGGCGGGAAGCCGCCTGTATCGTCTGGATACCACTATAAAAACGGAAACTGCGTCCGTTGGAACCGGACGTTTTACCGAGGTGGTGGAGACCGATGCATTGGGAAATCCCGTTTATGCCACGACGGAGTATGATGGACAGTATCCGAAATACGATGCGGGAGGGAATCTGCTTACGCGAAAACGCCCGGTAAACCGGACCGTGATGGACGTGCCGTGCGCAGAGGTGGCGGAGCTGGACACAGTGCGGTGTGAGGAACTGCTTTTGCGTGCGGAGAGCGGAATGGATGAAGAAGCAGTTCTCACAAAGCTGAGACAACCATTTACGCGGGATGAGCTGGAATTTGTCAAATATAAGCTGGAGCTGATTTTGCGGGCCCATGGAAAAGGAACTCCCAAACAGAATCAGGAGTCCGGTTCCCGCTACACAACACTGGACCGCCCGGTTTACGATACCGGTTACCGGAGCGGAGCGCAGATCAGCTTTGGTTCGCCGGTTGTCACGCTGCAGATTCCACGGACTCAGGAAAACGGGGATGTGGTAACGGCAGGAGAACTGCTGGCGGCAGTACTGGATTATTACCAGGAACACGCTTATCTGTCCTATGGCGGTGTGGACCGTGTGGAGGAAACAGAGGATGCGTTTGAAGTGTCCATCTATGCAGGACGCAGTGGAAATCCGGAGTGCTTTTATGTTCCAGAGTCCGGGGAGCAGAGCGCGGCCTTTTATTTGCGTGTACCGGTGATGCCGGAATCTGGATCTCCGCGTTATACCTATGCTGTCTATACTGAGGAGGATGAAGCAGAAAGCTTTGGAACGTTTGTTTCCTCTGCGAGTGGTCGGGAAAACCCTGAACAGGAGAAAACTGCAGCATGGGCAAACAGGGGAACTCAGGACGAAGAGGAAACAGTTGTGTGGTCAGACCGCATGTCTGCGGTTCTGGTACCGGACGCGCAGGCGGAGCCGGATGGCAGCCTTGTGACCCGCTGTATCGCTGAAACGGTCTATTATGAGCCCGGGGAGATTCCGCTTGATGCGTCCGGAAAACGGATTCCGAAACTTTCTTATATAGAAGAAACGGTTATCGGGGAGACGCAGAAGCATTATGGAAACTGGACGGAACTTTCTTCCCGGACCGGAGAAACGGTCTGGCATGTGGAAAGCAGTTATACGGATTTTTATGGACAGACGCACCGGGATGATACCATGCAGCAGTATGCGTTTAAGCTGGTGCTTCCCGGCGCGGAGCAGACGATGCTGACGGAAGAAGATCTGCCATATCTCACCGGAACCTGGGCACTTGGAGATACCATGGGAACGGCCGCCTATTATCAGAGCGTAAAAAGGGCCGGAGTCCGGGCTTATCTAAATCAGGAGGCAGGAATTGGCGGAGAAAACAGCTTTGTGAAGCGGATCAGCCTGGTTTATCCCGGGCAGAATGCGGTCTGGCAGGATGGAGAAGGGCGTCCGGGCAGCGGTACTTCGACAGAACCTCTGGCGTTGGAAGAGCGCGGCATCCGCCAGCGGGTCCGGGTCAGCAAAACGATAGAGAAAACCTCCTATCGAAATACTAGCTCTTACGCGGATGTGCACAAAGACTGGTGGACAGACCGCTATGATCAGGCAGAAGCGGTGGACAATTTTCGCTTTAAAGCGTACCTGAAATCCAATCTGCAGAATTTGTTCCGGGACGAAAACGGAACCGTGATCTGGCAGGACAGAAAGGGAACCGAGCGTACCTTTGCGGAGCAGGAGCAGGCCAATGCCCTGTTCCCGGAAAAAGTAAACCGGATTTATACCCGGGTACGCCACCGCACAGAGCCGCTATACAAGGATCCCCTGGATGCCGCGGTTTACAACGAACGGCTGTATGCTTACCAGGACGGAAAGATTCAGGCGCGGCCATCGCCGGGTTATACGGCGCTTTTGGAGACGGAGAAAGTCCTGATGGAGGACGGTGAAGAAATCCGCACCGTGAAACACCTGAATTACGAAAAATTTTTTGATGCCGTAGAGACCGCGAATCACGACAAATGGGATGAAGCGGCTCCCACCTGGACCAGCTGGCGCCCGGTAGGAAATATGGTAAACCGGAGTGAAGCCACTATCTGGAATACCGGAGTGTCTGACTGTGTGCGCCAGTTTGCCATCACCTGGTATCTGGATGATGAAATCGCGAAGCTGACAGAGGCGTCCGGGACACAGGCAGAGCAGCCGGAAATGCGGACAGAATCATCCGGGGCGCAGGTAGCAGCAGCTTCCGGGTACGTGGCAAAGCAGGGCAGTACATCATTTTCGGATGAGATTCTGGATCAGGGGCTGAAAAATGCCATTCAAAAAGCGCAAAACTACCTGAAACCGTTTTTCGCCTATGATCTGGACGGACTTTACGCCATTGCCTGGGATGAGGAAACGGGCGGCGGGGCAGACCGGGACCGGGCCACGCTGTCTGTGGATATACCCAATCAGGCTGGGGGCGGAGAAGCAATCACGGAATATTACGGCATATCTGCCATGCTTCCTTATGGGACTTATGTGGTTGTGGAGCAGCAGCCAAAGTATGCCAGCCTGGAAGATTTTAAGAACCGGCATTATGAGACAGACAAACCAAAGGAGATCGAACTGCCAGCAGTGTATTCCGATGAAGCAGGGGCGCAGGCATCTCCAGGAATGTTGGATTCATTTTACTGTTATAAGGCGTCCGACACGGCAGCAGAACTGGAAAAGCGGTATCAGATCCGTTTCCTGGAAGAATCCCATGTGATCCAGGCACACAGTGACCGTGGGGATTTCGAAATTTACAAATATGGAATGGAGACAGACCGGATCCGGAATGGAGCGGTGGAGCGTCCGGGGGCAGGAGATTATATTTCCCTGACCCAGTCCGAGTTCCGTCCGCGCCAGAATTACTATAACGCGCAGGATGACCGTACGGCAGGAATCGTGCCGTATTATCTGAGCGAAGGGCAGAGCGGGCGGGAGAGTGTGTCGAAGGTGTACCGCTATAGCTCGGTATCAGAGCAGGCGCAGATTGCGGATGATGTGTGTTATCCCGGCGGCCGCGGTACAGAGGACAATGTACCAGGGGTCTGGTACCAGGATGGTGTGGCGGCCATGCAGGGCTCACAGATGGCCTATGATGGCCATTATGCCCCGATGCTGGTGCCGTATTCTGTAGTCCGGGAGCCGGAAAGTGGCCCGGACAGTCTTGGCTATGCCAACGTCCGCTTCCGCAACCGGCTTTACACCGCAAGACTCCGACTGGAAAAACTGGATTCAGAAACCCATGAAAATATCCTGCATGACGGAGCCGTGTTCTGCATTTACGCGGCAAAGCGGGATGATACAAAGGACGGAGAAGGAAAAGTCCTCTTTTATGAAGAAGATACACAGATCGCTGGCTCAGAGGAATTTCTGACGGCTATGGGCGCGTTGGATATCCGGCCGGTACTCCGGGGCCGGAGCTTCCGGAGCCGTCTGATCGAAGTGCCGGAAAAAAGAAAGCGGAGCGCCACAGGTACCAGGGGTATCACAGATGGACTGGAAGCCACAGAACTCTGTACTGGTGTTGTTCCGGCAGGAACCCCGGTGTGTGAGGAATCGGAGCAGATTCTCCTGGGGGACCGGTCTGGCCTGCAGACAGGAGTCATGAAGGTTTTTGTGACCGTGCGGGACGGACTGGTAAGCAGACCCGGAAACCATTCAGAAAATGACCGTGGAGACAGTCAGGAAAATGGTTCTGAAAATGAGCCGGGCAGTGGGATGGAGTACCAGCTGCAGACAGTTGGATATCTGAATACACCCCAGCCGCTCTCAGCGGGAACCTACGTCCTGTGCGAGACCAGGCCTCCAGTGGGATATGCCCGCTCAAAACCGGTAGCGCTGGAAATTTATTCGGACCAGGTGACCTATTATCAGAACGGAACACCGGACAGCAGAGTCCTTGCGGCGATCTATGAGGATCCGGCAGATGAGCAGACGACTTATGGCACAAAGCCGCAAGATCAGAGCCATACGGCCCGGGTTTATCTGGAAAATGAACCGATCCGCCTGCAGGTGGAGAAGCTGGAGGCACAGCCGGAAAAGGAGCCTGCACAAAAAGCCGCCGCAGAGTATGCGGCAGGTGCCACTATGACGCTCTTTGACGCCATTGCCCTGACTCCGTCGGGCGATTCCCAGGATTTTGCGTATGAGGGACTGGTAATTGAGCGGAATGACGCAGGACATATTGACCGTATGTATGTAAAGGAAGGATACGGAGGAGAAAAGACAGAATTTCTCCCGGAACGGGACGAAGACGGGCACCTTTATACGGCATCCTGGCCGGCCGGCGTGGACCATTATGGTGAAATCGTCCATGCGGAAGGAAATGTCTGGAATTCCGTTACCGTCATGCGGCCGGACACGGATATCCTGTATTACGACCTGAGCGATCTGGTATTGGAAATTACGCCGGAGACAGATGGAAAAGACGGGCGTTATCAGGCCTTTGCCTGGAAAGGTGCCTTGAAATTTCTGGAATTTACAGGTGGTGACCTGACAAAACTGGCATACGATGCAAAAGATAAGATATTGACCGTGGACGCAGGAACCCATGTGTATCATCTGGGCCGGGACGGCGCGCGGGACGCTCTGGTAGATCCGTACACGGGCATGGCGTATGTCGTGCGGGATTTTGACGGAACCAATGGAAGCTGGGATCAGCTCCGGGGCCGGGATGGAACCGGCGCAGGAAAAAAACAGGTGCTTGTGTGGCCGGTCAATATTCGCCGGGACAGCTACGGTAATATCATTGCCCGGGACAAGATTACCACATTCCGCGCTGCGCTTGCCGGAAATGGAGAGGAGGCTTATCTGACCGGAAGCTGGAGGTCCGAAGCGGGAGAGGAAAGCCACAGGGAATCCACGCTTTCCCGGAATGCTCAGAGGCAGAATCTGAATGATGAGGTTCTCCTGGATGACAATAACGGAAGCTTTGAAAAGAGCATGGATCCGGTATATGACCGGCACGGACTGGTGACTTATTATCAGCAGAGCATGGAAACTTATGATAAGGCAGCAGAACTCTATGACCGAAACGGAGATTTTGTCCGTTCACAGCATTCAGATAATCTGGAAGCGTACAATCATGCCGCTTACGCGGTACAGGAGCACGAGATGCAGGTCGATGAAAACCAGGCGCTTTTACACCGGAACGGAGAAGCTTATGTAATGGAAAACACCTGGACGACATCGGAGCAGTACCCCAATGATCCGTTCACATCCGTCGTAAAGGAGGGAAGCGCTGATATTCTGGAGCGGGTTGCCGCCGGGACATATATTATGGAGGAGCTTGAGGCACCAGAAGGATTTGCAAAGGCGCTTCCGATGGGAATCTCTGTGGAAGAAACGGCCAGGATCCAGACAGTGACCATGGTCGATGAGCCGACAAAAACAGAATTTTCCAAAATTGACGGAGGTTCGGACGCATACGGGGATGCGGAAGGCAGCCTGACCACATCCGGGGAAAACTCGGCATTTGATTGTGGATATGTAAAAGGCGCGGTGCTTGGACTGTGGAAAACGGAGGGAGAATTCGCGGGAAAGAATGTGCGGAAAACGCAGAAAGGACAAGACACTGCAACATGCCAGCAGGAAGAAAATGCTGACTGGTATATGAAATGGACCACGGATGAAACTCCGCATGGGATTACACATCTTCCAGTTGGAAGCTATCTCTGGAAAGAAATTCAGGTTCCTTCCGGCTTTGTTTCCCACGATTCGGTAGCGGTCAGGGTAACTGACCGGCCGGAGCTGCAGAAATTTGAGATGAAGGAAGAACATACCCGGGTAGAGGTGGAAAAATACTGCCTGGAAAATGGAAAGGACAGCGCGGATGGGGAGGTGCCGGTGGCAGGAGCTGGTTTTACGCTGTATCCGGCAAAGCTGGACGCGGCGGGGAAGGTATGCCGGGACGAGGATGGACAGCTGCTTTATGTGGAAGACTCACCTGTGACGCACTGGATAACCGATGACGGTACCACGTACCGGGAATTCCCAACCGCTTTTGAAACCATGTATCTGGAACATGGCGCGAAGCCGGGAAGCAGCGTTGCCTGGGATGATGGAGTGGATCTGCGCCGGGCCGAATATGTGTCAGAACGGCAGAAAGAACTTCTGCGCCCGCAGGATCCGAAGCAGACGGTCTATACATACCGGACAGAGAGCGGTGCCTGCATCCGCATCGGAGTGACGAAGGAGCAGGATCCGCTGTCCGATCATCTTTACCGTTTCGAGTATCAGTTTGAGTGGCAGCAGCTTCCGGAGATCAATGCCTATGCCTGCACTTACCTGACTCTGGAAAATCACCAGCGGTTTGACTATCTGCCGGCAGAAAGCAGCTATGTACTGGTGGAAACGGAAGTGCCACCGGGGTTTGTCCGCGGGGAAGCAGTTCTGGTTACAGTGAAGGACACCGGGACAGTCCAGCTGTACCGGATCGAAAATGAGGAAGGAACGCTGCTCATCTCCAAAGTTTATGAAAACGGAAGCAAAGAACTGGCGGGGGCAAGACTGGCGCTTTACCGGGCAGATGAAGAAGGAGGGCTGACCAGAAGCAGCCGTTATCTGTTTGACTCCTGGGTGAGCGGCAGCGATGGCCGCTATACAGAGCTGGATGCCATCAATCACAGAATTCCACAGGGGTATGCAGAGGGAGATTTAAAGCCGCACCGGATCCGGCGTCTGCCGGATGGGACCTACTGGCTTGCGGAACAGGAAAGCCCGGCTTATTACACAACGTTTCAGCCGGTACAGATTGTTTATGAGTGGCAGCCGGAAATCCGGATTGTGCGCGTGAATGACCGGCCGGTGACAGGAAGACTGATACTGAAAAAGACTGATTCCGCAGGCGGTCCACTGGAGGGCGCGGTGTTTGAACTGAGGGCATATCCGGAAGCGGAGAGAAGCTGGGCGGCAGAAATTCTGTCCGGAAAAATTCCGGGAAGAACGGATATGCGGCAGCCTGTTTATTCTATGCGGCTGACGGCACCTGTAGAGAAAACGAATCTGCCTGTGGGGGCGGTGCTGGAGAATGGTACGATCCGTCCCTTCTGGTATGAACTGCGTGAGGTGGAAGCACCACCCGGTTACGAATTAAATCCAGAGGTGTTCTGCTGGCAGTTCGCGCCGGATACCGGCGTGGCATCCTATCCGTGGAACGGGCAGACACAGTATCAGATTACCGTGATAGACCGCAAAGCCCCGGAGCCGGAACCGCCCGGACCAGACACTCCCGAACCGGAGAAACCAGAGCCTGACACGCCGGAACCAAAGCCCCCGGAACCGCAAAAAACGGAAGAGCCACCGAAAACACCCAGTGACTTCGGGCATGAAAATCCAAAAACACCGCAGCCGGAAATTCAGCCGGTGTTCCGCATCGGGAAAATTCTTGCCTGGTATCAGCCTTCTTCGCCGGACGGCACAGGCTGGCTGTATCTGGGTCCGGATGGACGCTGGCGGCTCCGCCTTCCAAAGATGGGAGATGTGCGGCATACTCAGCTTTTATCGGGTCTGTTTCTTTTATCGGCAGCAGGACTGGGGCTGGCCGGATCCGGTACAAAACGCTGTGGCAGTCTCATAGGATGGCAAGGAAAAAAGAAACGGAAAAAATAAGAAAATCAAAGGGCGAAAAGGTTTGGCAGTCCTTTTCGCCCTTTGATTTTGGGAATGGTAGGTATACAAAATAAAAGAAAATGTTTTAGGGGGGCCGGGCAGTTTCGGGCTGCCCGGTATGAGTATGAAAAAGCTTTGTAATTTCAAGTATGCACTTGAAACAAAGGTTCCATTACCCTTTCGGATAATGTACTTAAAGTATAAAAAAGAATTGTGACTAAACTGTGTCGCCATCATAAAAAAAATATAAACATAATAAAAAATAAAAAAACCCTTTCAAAAACCTCCTGGATTGTATATAATAAGAGAGATTAGAACGAAAAATGCGCTCTCTGCGCATATTCATGGATAGAAGTGGGAAACAAGGTAACTGCGAAGATACAAAGCAGTTAGGAAACGAGAAACATCAGGAGGAAATTTATGTTAGTATCCAACGATATCGGAATCGATTTAGGTACGGCGAGCATTTTGGTGTATATCAAAGGCAAAGGCGTTGTGCTCAAAGAGCCTTCCGTAGTAGCAATTGACCGTGATTCCAACAAGATCATGGCCATCGGCGAGGAAGCGCGTCTGATGATCGGAAGAACCCCGGGCAATATCATCGCGGTAAGACCGCTGCGCCAGGGCGTTATTTCCGATTATACCGTTACCGAGAAGATGTTAAAATATTTCATCAATAAAGCAGTCGGCAAGAGAACCCTGCGTAAGCCGCGTATCGCAGTCTGCATCCCGAGCGGAGCTACTGAGGTTGAGAAGAAGGCAGTTGAGGACGCTACCTATCAGGCGGGCGCGCGCGAGGTCTCCATCATTGAGGAGCCGGTAGCAGCAGCCATCGGTGCCGGAATCGACATCTCCAAGGCATGCGGAAACATGATCGTAGATATCGGAGGCGGTACTGCGGATATCGCAGTCATCTCCCTGGGCGGAACCGTAGTAAGCACCTCCATCAAGATTGCGGGTGATGATTTTGATGAGGCGCTGGTCCGCTATATGAGAAAGAAGCACAACCTGCTGATCGGTGAGAGAACCGCAGAGGAAATCAAGATCAACATCGGTACCGCATACCGCAGACCGGAAGTACTGACCATGGAAGTACGTGGCCGTAACCTGGTAACCGGACTCCCGAAGACCATCGTGGTTACTTCCGAGGAGACTCTGGAGGCACTGCGTGAGCCGGCTATGCAGATCGTAGACGCTGTTCACAACGTCCTGGAGAGAACTCCTCCGGAACTGGCAGCAGATATCTTTGACCGCGGCATCGTAATGACAGGCGGTGGTTCCCTGTTAAACGGTCTCGACCAGCTGATCGAGGAGAAAACCGGCATTACCACCATGGTAGCGGAAGATCCGCTGACTGCAGTGGCAATCGGAACCGGTAAGTTCATCGAGTTCCAGCATGGAGACAAAAAAGAGCAGGAATTCAACTAAGAAAGAAGACAAACGGGCAACTGAAAGGGTCTCGTGTCCATCGCGGACGCGGGGCCTTTCTTTTCGCAGGAGATACAAACATGGCGACAGTAAGTGGATATGTGGAGAAAATCAAATATCGCAACGAGGAGAATGGCTACTCCATCCTGAATGTCAGCGCGGATGGCCTGGATTACGTTCTGGTGGGAACTTTTCCTTATATCAGTGAGGGAGATTTTATTGAGGCCACAGGGCGTGACGTGGAGCATCCCGTTTACGGCGACCAGATTCAGGTGGAATCCTACGAGCTGAAAGCACCGGAAGATACGGCATCCATGGAACGGTATCTGGGTTCCGGTGCCATCCGCGGTGTGGGAACGGCTCTGGCAGCGCGTATCGTGCGCCGGTTTAAGGCAGATACGTTCCGCATCATTGAAGAAGAGCCGGAACGTCTGGCAGAGGTAAAGGGCATCAGCGAAAAGATGGCCCGGGCCATTTCTGAGCAGATGGAATCCAAGAAAGAAATGCGTCAGGCCATGATGTTTCTGCAGGATTACGGTATCTCCATGAGCCTGGCCCTGAAAATTTATAATGAATATGGCCCGCGTATGTATGGTATCATCAAGGAAAATCCATATCGCCTGGCGGACGATATCCAGGGTGTCGGATTTAAGATGGCGGATGAGATTGCCCAGAAGGTCGGCATTTTCACGGATTCCGACTTCCGCATCCGCAGTGGTATTTACTACACCCTTCTGCAGTCTGTGGCCAACGGACACACCTATCTTCCGCAGGAGGAGCTTCTGGCGTCGGCTTCCGAACTTCTGCGCGTAGATCCGTCCGTGATGGAAAAGCATCTGACAGATCTGCAGATGGAAAAGAAGATCGTGGTGAAGGTGAATGAGGAGAATGTGCCGGATCCGGAGACGGCGGCGCAGGAAACAGATCCGCCGTCCAGCCATGTCTATGCCTCCCAGTATTACTACACAGAACTCAACACCGCCCGCATGCTCCACGACCTGAACCTGCGCGGTTCCGAGCCGGAAACAGAAATCCGAAAAAAACTGGAGAAGATCTGCGAGGAAGAGAAGATTGAGCCGGATGAGCTTCAGATCCGGGCAGTCATTGAGGCAGTCAACAGCGGCCTTCTTATCATCACTGGCGGCCCTGGTACCGGTAAGACAACAACCATCAACACCATCATCCGCTATTTTGAACAGGAGGAGATGGAGATTCTTCTGGCGGCACCGACCGGACGCGCGGCTAAGCGTATGACAGAAGCCACCGGCTACGAGGCGCGCACCATTCACCGGCTTCTGGAGCTGACCGGAGTTCCGTCTGATGATAAAGATACTTCCGGCATGCACTTTGAGCGCAACGAGGAGAATCCGCTGGATGCGGATGCCATCATTATTGATGAAATGTCCATGGTAGATATTTACCTGATGCACGCGCTTCTTCGTGCCGTGAACCCGGGAACCCGCCTGATTCTGGTGGGTGATACCAACCAGCTTCCGAGTGTAGGTCCGGGCAACGTCCTGCGTGATCTGATCGCGTCCAAAGCCTTTAATGTGGTACAGCTGACCCGGATCTTCCGTCAGGCTGCGGAGAGTGACATCATCGTGAACGCCCATAAGATCAACGATGGAGAACGGATCCCGCTGGGAAAACGCAGCAAGGATTTTCTGTTTATCCGCCGGGAACAGCCGGACGCCATTATCAGCGCCATGCTGACGCTGGTGAGGGAAAAGCTTCCGAATTATGTGCATGCGGATATGTTTGATATTCAGATCATGACGCCCATGCGGAAGGGCGCGCTTGGCGTGGAACGGCTGAATACCATTCTGCAGAGCTTTTTAAATCCGCAGGACCCGTCCAAGCCGGAAAAAGAAGTGGGCGGAACCATCTACCGTGTCGGGGATAAGGTCATGCAGATTAAGAACAACTACCAGATTGAGTGGGAGACCCGCAACCGCTATGGCATTCCGGTGGATTCCGGAGCCGGGGTGTTTAACGGGGATATCGGCATCATCCGTGAGATTAACACCTTTGCGGAAGAGCTGACCGTAGAGTTTGACGAGGGAAAGATGGTGGACTACAGCTTTAAGCAGCTGGAAGAGCTGGAGCTGGCCTACGCCATCACCATTCATAAGTCCCAGGGAAGTGAGTATCCGGCAGTCGTCATTCCGGTCTATTCCGGCCCCCGCATGCTGATGACAAGAAACTTGATTTACACGGCGGTCACCCGTGCCCGTGCCTGTGTGTGCCTGGTAGGAATTCCGGAGATGCTGCAGGCCATGGTGGACAACGAGGTAGAACAGCGCCGTTACACCGGATTGAAGATCCGGATTCAGGAGGTCATGAAATCAGAATTGTAAAAATAGAACCCCTGGTCGGCCTGCTCTTTCCCCGCTGCTGTCCGGTCTGCAGCCAGATTGTACTGCCGGAGGGTGCGCTCATCTGTTCTGGCTGCGTGCCGAAGCTTCATTTTATTCAGCAGCCGTCCTGTAAAAAGTGCGGGACGGAGCTCATCAGTGACCGGGCGGAATACTGCCCGGACTGCCTGCGGCGGCAGCGCAGCTTTGAGTCCGGCGTGGCTTTAATCCGCTATGACACTGTGGCGCAGAAATCCATAGCGGCGGTCAAGTACAAAAACCGCCGGGAGTATCTGGATTTTTACGCAGAGGCCATTGCAAGGCGGTACGGCTATTTTTTTAAGTGCCATAAAGACGCGGTGCTGGTGCCGGTGCCAGTCCATCCGGCAAGACTGCGGAGCCGTGGCTTTAACCAGGCGGGGGAGCTGGCAGTACGCCTGGGGCGGCTGACCGGACTTCCGGTAAACGAACGCCTGCTGGTCCGGACCAAAAAGACAGCACCGCAGAAAGAACTCGGCCCGGACGAACGCCTGAGGAACCTGCGCCATGCATTCGCGGTGGCGGCAGAATTCAGACAGGAACCTGCGCAGGACAAAACGGATAGCCGGAGGATGTCGGGACGAACAGCTTCAGTGCCCGCAGGTAAAGCAGCAAAACTCCCACAAACGGTCATTCTTGCAGACGACATTTACACCACAGGCAGCACCATAGAAGCCTGCGCCAGAGTTTTAAAAGCAGCCGGAGTGCGTCAGGTTTATTTCGTTTCTATCTGTATCGGTGGTGGCTTATAAGCTGAAAAAACGGAAGAAACATGGAAAAAATATGAAAAAATCCGGAAAAACCACGGAAACACGCGGATTTCCGGCAAAAAAATAAAGAAAAAGATTGACGCATGGACATCGTTATGCTATAGTGGTATGGCGAATGGAAGAGCTTAGGTCTTTTTTTTATGCTCAAAATTAGCCTACAGGCTGATCTGGCACAAAAGAGAGGCTGAAAAACAACGAAAAATCAAGTGGAGGTGGAAGTCGTGCGCACAAAGATTACACTGGCATGTACAGAATGTAAAAAGCG
>ERZ773202.925-NODE-925-length-22013-cov-11.554513_pt1 | contig 22013 bp, 20 predicted proteins | sample MGYA00580998_ERZ773202 | MGnify/ENA primary metagenome ERZ773202 (study PRJEB29015, sample SAMEA2737803) | human gut metagenome | biome: human gut; feature: human-associated habitat; material: faeces | place: China | collected 2012 ...
CAGGGCGTCAATACTATGGCAATTCGTAACCCAGGGCGATGCCCTGGGCTATGCGCTTGTTGGGCTTTCAGCCCGTCCCTGCCTAAATCCGAAACTTTAGTGTAATTATAGCTAAGTATTAGCGACATGTTTGACAAAAAGGTATGTCTCGTTGAAGAAAAGTGGCTTTTTATTTTGTAGTTTTATTTATTTTGCATAATTTTGCAGCATTAACAATAAAATAACAACCTTAAAGCAATTAGCTTATGAATAAGAAAAGACTAGTAAGCATGTTGTTTGTCTCTACATTAGCTTTCGGAAGCATGTCTGCCCAAACAAGTATGGTAGCATACGGCGAAGATGGCAAATATTGGACATTCGACATCAACAAGGTCGAGAAGGTGACGTTTGAAAACAAGTCGTTAGTTTTTTATACTACTCAGCGCAACGCTATCGACTTGACTCAAATTCAGAGCATCAAGTTCGTCGACCTGGCAACAGCCATCAAACCTCAAGTGTCTACACTCGGTGGCAACCTCTCTCTCCTACGCCGTGGCAACATTGTTAGCGTAAAGGGATGGGACAGCAGCAAGACTGCTACTGTGGCTATCTATAGCGCAAACGGTCAGATTGTTGACCAGCGCAAGGGATGGAATGGTGCAGACATCGACTTGAGCAACCTCGGTCGTGGAGTGTACATTCTTAAAGTAAACAACAAAACATTAAAATTGACATTATAATATTATGAAGAAGTTTTTTACACTTATACTTTGTGCAGTAGCTTGTCTTTCAGTATATGCACAGAATACAGACCTTAACCGTTTGGTCATCCGCGATAAGGGTGGATATACTCATCCATACGCTATCAACAACCTCGATAGCATGTTCTTCTATCAAATCGATGGTCGTGTGGCTGCCGATGTTGAAGTCAAGGGTGTTTCACTCAAGGCTGCTGGGTGTCCTGCTGATACTATCACTCTCGCTGTTACTCGTTCTGAGAGTTGTAAGTCTTTTAAGATTTCATGTGTTAAGAAGTCTGTCGCCGACGTTATAACAAACGGTGCTATTTGCGCAGGATATTTTGATCAGATTGAGTCTAATGTTTATAATCAGAATTTTACTAATGCTAAAATGACAGGCTTCGATTTCCAATTGCTTCCAAATACAGAGTACGCTATCGTTACTTTGGGCTACGACGAAATTGGTACAGCTTGCGAAATGGCAAAGGCTTACTTCACAACTCCTGTTGTTCCTATTCAGGGTAACCCAGAGGTGAAGTATGATGTTACCGATGTTCAGCCATTCTCTGTTAGCGTTACTTTCAAGCCAAATAGCGATGTTGGTGGTTATGCTGCTTGTTTGTATGCAAAGGGAGAGGCTGAGCAGCAGTTCAAGCAATGGGGTGCTATGATGGGCTTAGCAAGCATTGGTGAAATGGTAAAAGCATGGGGTTATAAGGGTGAAGCAGGTAAAGATACTACATTCACTTGGAAAGATGAGACTCCTAACACAGAATACGAAATCTATGTTCAGCCTTGGGATAAGAATGGTACTCTTACCGACTATTTCGTGATTCCTGTAACAACAGCTAAGATTGGTGGCGAAGGTGTTGCTGAGTCTACTATCGCATTTGGCGATTTTAAGAAGGATACCGAAAAAAATCGATGGTATCAGGAGGTTACTGTTACACAAAACGACCAGTGCGCATGCCACATTACAAATCTCTTTACTGAAGAAGAGTGGAGTGTAGGTGAAGACTCATTGAAGCGTGCTATCCTCGGCAATCCGTTCCTCTCATACTATGTTGTCTACGGAAACGAGGAGGTAGGTTTCTATGCAAATCCTGAAACTACATACTATGTAGCTGTATTGTCAAAGAATGCTAACAACGAGTGGGGTCCATTGGTATCTAAGAAGTTCACCACTCCTAAGGTTTCTGACGAGCTTAGCAAGCGTCACAACATTAAGGCTGCTACTCGCGTAGTAGAAAACAAGGTTGCTAAATCTGCAAATGGTCCTGTATTCACTTTGGACGACCTTAAGAAGTTTATGACTGTTAAGGGTGGACTTAAACTTACAGGCAAATAAATCTCATCGGAGATTATCTCCTGAATAATTCAGCAATACAAACATATATTTAGGGCTAAGAATTTCATTCGGAATTCTTAGCCCTTTTTCTGTGTACGCTCGGCAAAGATACAAGCTTTGTTGTTTATTAATCGCTATCATACAAATAAGAAAAGCTTTTGTAGGCATTATGCCTACAAAAGCTTTCTTGGTATTTGTAGTGGCTTTTCTTAATAAATGCAAGAAAAGCCAATTGTCTTGAATCAGAACGAATGATTATAGATGTAGCGTATTGTAAGATGCTTTACTTCAATGTGTTATATACCTTCATTCGATACAGAAACTATCTTTATGCACGTTTTTTCTTTCTATCAAATTTATCTTTGCTTACTATCAAATGTGTTTTTGCTTTCTATCAAATGTAAATATGATTGCAGTCAAATTTGTTATTGTGGATAGTGATTAATATTTCCTTTGCTATAGAAGAAACTCATCGTAGTTATCTCTTGTTACGACCTTGAATTCTGCATCTGAATATGAGCGAGCAAAGCTCAAAGGGACTGTAGCCTTGCGCTTAGGATTCCATTCTTTTTGGGGTTAATTTCTATTCTTTATCCTCCTTGTAGCTATTTCTTAGCACATTGGTTGATGCTGCAAAATTAAATATATTTGGAACGTAATCCAAAAATATTGCAATATTTAAGGAATTTGAGGGCTCACCCGATAAACATTGGGGAATATTGATTACAACCAGTTAGGTAAGACTTTGCCTTTGTCTCTTATTATGTCGCACACAGATATCACAGAGAGCGGATTTTTGAGCCCTGTGGGCTCGTTAGCTTGCGTTTCTTGGTTGAGGGTTTAATCAATATTCGGTTGATTCGAGTCATTCGTGTTCTTTTAAAACACAAACTGATGATTTTTTTTAGAACACAAACTGCTGATTTTTTTTAAGAACACGAATAATCCGAATGACACGAATGAGCCCTGTGGGCTCTTTAGCTTGCGTTTCTTGCTTGAAGTTTAATCTACATTCGGTCGATTCGAGTCATTCGTGTTCCTTTAAAACTAAAGTGCTTCGTGTTTCATCCCCAAGCAACAAGGACCAGAGGTCCTAAAAATCCGTGCTATCGGTGCAATCCGTGTGGGACAAAACATAAGCAAGTATTATCTGTCCCCATGTTTTATTTGGTGAGCCATATTTAGTCTTAGCAATGTATGAATAGAGCAAAAAATATCCTATATTACTCCGCAAAGAGTAATATAGGATACTTTATTATCTAACAGCTGTTAGATGAATAGATTATAACGGATATTTATTTCTCTGTAAACAGCACTTGCACCATTGTTTGGCCAACGGCTTTAAGAGTGTTTTTGTCGATGTTGTCCATATTGTCGGCTATTGTATGCCATGTTGGTCCGAAGCTGCTCTGAGCGCAGTCAGGATAATATGGAATAACGTCGATACAAGGGATGTTGGCTGTTTGGTTTACAGGAATATGATCGTCGGTAATCATGCCGCCATCATCCTTAGGGAAATAGCTGCCATAGCCCACTTGGCGTGCTGCGTTCCATACCTTCTTTACTATGGCAGGTGCATATTGCATAGACATGCCTTCGCGATAGAACTTAGCCCCTACTCCACCTACCATATCGAGCAATATGCCATATCGTGGAGCATAGCCTTCTGGCAGGTTGTTAGCAAAGTATTGTGCTCCGAGAGCCCATGTGTCGCCAGGGTCTTCGCCTTCAAACCATTGTGGTGTACCATAGTCTTCGGCATCGAAGCAGATGAAGTCTACACCAAGTTCAAGGCCGCTACCTTTGAGTATGCGAGCCAATTCTATCATCACTCCCACTCCACTTGCAGCATCGTTGGCTGCAACTATAGGCTTATGCCAGTTGGTGCTATCAGGGTCGTTGTCTGCCCAAGGACGGCAATCCCAATGAGCACAAAACATAATTCTTGTTGTAGCCTTAGGATTATACGAAGCCATGATATTGGTGCTACGAAGCGGAGTGCCATCGTAGCCATTGAGAGTAGCCTTTTGTGTTGTCACCTTGCAACCATATTGCTCAAACTTCTGGATAATCCATTTCTCACATTTGTCGTGAGCTGTAGAGTTCATGGTGCGAGGTCCGAAGTCGCATTGTTCTTGAAGATAAATATAGGCAGAGTCTGCGTTGAAGTCAGGACCTACTGGCTGCACCTTCTCTATCTCTTCCGTTTCGCTTACTTCAGCCTTGTTTGAAGGAAGAAAATTGAAGGCAGCACCAGCTATGAGCGCCACTATCAGTAATGCTATCATTATCTTACTTTTTTTCATTTCTTAGTTTTTGTTTTAATGCCTGTAATTACTTACGGTATTGATGCTTGTTGCTTATATGTTAGCCTACAGCTTTGAATCCTGTACCTGTTTCATCACTCTTAGCCAGTTGCCGCCCCATATCTTTTCCATATCCTCGATACTATATCTGCGGCGCATAAGCTCTATGGTGAAGTTCATAAGCTCTGACGAGTTAGCCAAACCACGTATGCCTCCGTCGCCATCGAAGTCGGTACCCAAGCCCACATGGTCTATTCCCATGATACTTATGGCATGCTCAAGATGCTTCATAGCATCAAGGATTGTAGCCTCGCTATCTTTGCATACAAAGCCGTGATAGAGAGTTATCTGTGCTACTCCACCCTTCTGCGCCAGTTTGCGTAGCTGGTCGTCTGTGAGGTTACGAGGATGATCGCAGAGCGACTTACAATTAGAATGACTGCAGACGATAGGCGTAGCGCTGATGTCTAAAGCATCGTAGAAGCTCTTTTCAGCTGCATGGCTTAGGTCTACCATCACTCCTTGCGCATTCATCTCCTTAATAACCTTTTCGCCCCACGCAGACACTCCGTTATGAGTATTTGAGCCACGAGCAGAGTCGCAGATATCATTGTCGCCATTATGGCAAAGTGTGATATAGACGATACCGCGGTTGGCGAAATGCTTCACGTTATTGATGTCGCTCTCCAGAGCTAAACCATTCTCTATGCCAAGCATTATCGACTTTCTGCCAGCCAACTTGTTTACGTATAGATCGACAGGAGTGCGAGCTATGCTAAGATATTCTTTGTTGGCAGCAACGATATCTTCTATCTTGCTGAATATAAGCTCAGCATACTCTTTTGGTCCTTCTACAGGGAATTCCACCTTCTCTCGGAAGTCTTCGCCCACCTTTGGCTGTGGCAGGTAAGCCACCATGGTGACAGCATCCTGATGACCTTCCGTCATCTTGTGCAAGTCGACAAGGATGCGAGAGTCGCGATGGTCGAACTTCACACCCTGTGGAAAGAACATCGGAGTGTCGCAATGAGAGTCCAGGGTGAGTATGCGATTATGGATGGCTTTAGCCTTGTTATGTTCTGCGGCAGCATCAACGAGCCATTTGAATAGTGGCTGTCCGTCGTCGCCCATACATTCAGGATGCCATTGCACACCCATTATCTTTCTATATTCGCTACTTTCTATAGCCTCCACTACCCCATCGTTAGCCTTTGCGGTGACAATAAACTTTGGTCCACAGTCGCCCACAGCCTGATGATGGAAAGAGTTTACGTAGAGTTTGTCTTTGCCATATACAGCATGCAGCATAGACCCTTCGGCTACAGATACCGAATGAGTAGGCTCACAAGTATCAGCATCCTGCGAATGCTTGATGGTGTTAGGTATGGTTTCAGATATATCCTGAATAACCTTGCCATCGAGAGCCATAGCCAAAGTCTGTATGCCACGACAGATGCCGAGCATAGGGATATTGCGGTTGTAAGCCAAGCGAGTGATAAGAAGTTCTGGAAGGTCGCGCTGAGCGTTGATATGATGAAGCTTTGCCGATGGTTCTTCACCTGCCCACAACGGATTATAGTCTGCACCTCCAGTAAGGATTATGGCGTCAAGACGCTCAATGGTGTTGATGATAACATCCTTATCGGCTACGGGAGGAATAATGACAGGAACACCACCCGCAGCCACTATCTGTTTGTGATAGTAGTTGCGTATGGTGACATCTATATCTGCACAATTACCAGTAAGGCCAATCATCGGGCGATGATCGGCCTCAGGGAAAGTCGCATAGATATTATCGAGATGCGACGATAGGTTGAAATTTTGCATTACTGTTGTTCTTCGAGGTGAACAGGAATCTCGCGCTTGATGCTCTGCTCAAGAGATATAAGAGTTTCGGTTGAAACTACGCCCTTGATACCCTGCATACGGTTGTTGAGCAAGTCCATAAGTTGTTCGTTGTCGCGTGCATAGAGTTTTACCAACATGGTGTAAGGACCTGTTGTGAAGTGGCACTCTATGATTTCAGGAATCTCAAGCAATTCCTTTACTACCTCTTTGTACATAGAGCCACGCTCGAGGTTCAAGCCTACGTATGTACAAGTGCTATAGCCGAGACATTTAGGATTTATGTCAAATCCGCTACCTGTTATGATACCACCTTCGATGAGGTGCTGAACTCTTTGATGGATTGCTGCGCGTGATACTCCACACTCTGCTGCAACATCCTTGAAAGGAATACGAGCATTCTTTGAAAGGATGCTTAGTATCTTACGGTCGAGTTTGTCAATTTTTTCCATTTTTAGTTATATATATATATATCAATATGTTCTTATTACCGAGCAAATATAGGTAATTTTCTTGAATTGACAAACCTTTTGCGCAAAAAAATATGCCATAATGTCTTTATTTGCTTACACATAGAATAAAAAAGACAGGCAACATGCCATATTTTGCATGTTGCCTGTCTTATAGTTATTAATAGTTTTAGCTATTATTTCTTCTTCATGATTTTTCTCTTTGCAATAGCAGCCTTTGCCTTCTTTGCAGTTTCTGCGTTCTTGTTAGAGTCAGCTTCTGTAGCAGGCTTTGTTTCTACAGGCTTTTCAATGCTCTTGAGCTCAACGGTGAAGATAAGGGTAGAGTATGGCTTAATCTGACCAGCCTGACGCTGACCGTAACCAAGCTCCTGAGGAATATAGATTTCCCACTTGCTACCTACAGGCATGCTGGTGAGAGCCTCTGTCCATCCCTTGATAACTTCGTTGCATCTGAATTTATCCGACTTCTGACCATGATGGCGTGAAGTAGCATCAAAAACAGTACCGTCGATCATCTTACCTTCGTAAACAACCTCTACACGGTCGGTGGCCTTAGGAGTTTCGCCCTGACCAGCTACGAGCACCTTATATTGCAAGCCGCTTGCTGTGGTGTTTACGCCTGCCTTCTTGCCGTTTTCTACAAGCCAGTCAGCATTCTCCTTCTTATAAGCCTCAGTCTTCTGAGTCTGATAAGCCTGTATACGCTCCTGGAAAGTCTTCTCGGCAGCAGAGTCTGTGCAGATGCTGTTGTCCTTGTTGAGGGAAGCTACGAAGCCCTTGTGGAAGAAAGTCGTTGCTATAGAGTCGTTGGCACCTTCCATCTCAGACTTCATTCGAGGGAATATGCCTTCCATTACCTGACCAGCGATAGTAGCGCCAGCAGAGTATGCAACAAACTGTGGGTCGTTGGCCTTGCTGATAGCATCCTCATAGCCTTTTACGAAATCAGCCATGAAGACAGTATCTACATTCATACGATTAATGAGGTAGGGTAGCAAACCCTTTGTGGCAGTCTTACCTGCCATGTAGCTAAGAGAGTCGCTTGCTGTAGCGAGCTTCACCTGCTCAGTAGCAGCTACTTTCTTGTTTTTGTTCTTATCCTTCTTGCCTGCGAAAGCCATGTTTGCGCTTCCTGCAAGCAAAAGAAGAGATAGAATGATAGTTTTGTTCATAATATAATAATGTTATTACTTACCTACAGAAATCAATTCAATCTTGAAGATAAGGGTTGAGAATGGCTTGATGTCGCCAGCCTGACGCTCACCATAACCCAAGTTCTGAGGAATGTAAACTTCCCAAATGCTACCAGCAGGCATGTGGGTAAGAGCCTCTGTCCAACCCTTGATAAACTGCTTAGGCTGGATTTCTACAGGCTGACCATTCTTGTAAGAGCTTTCGAAGACCTTACCGTCGATGGTGCGTCCCTCGTAGTGAACCTTAACCTTTGTTGTATCTGAAGGGATAGCGCCGCTACCTTCCTTGATAACCTTATACTGCAAACCGCTTGGCAAAGTTACAACGCCTGGCTTCTTCTTGTTCTCAGCAAGGAACTTTTCGCCAGCAGCCTTGTTAGCACCAAACTCCTTCTTCATAGAAGCAGTCTTGATGGCCTTCATCTTTTCCTGTGCTATCATCTGTGCCTGATCAATAGTCATAATGCCCTTCTTGCCCTTAACACCTGTGAGGAAACCTGCGAGGAGGTTCTTCAAAGAGATAGTCTTTGTAGAGTCGCTACCGAAAGCATTGTAGTTAACACCCTTTACGAGCTGTGTAGAAAGCTGCTGACCAATCTGCAAACCTGTATAGTAAGCGGTCTTCTTCTTGTCGTCGCCAGCATTTGCACCCTCGTTAATACCTTTGATAAACTCGTCGATATAAGCAGTATCGATAACCTGACCCTGCTCAATAGCCTGACGGATGTACTGTGACTGAACCAAACCAATGCAGTAGCTCATTGAGTCTACATCGTTCTTCATGTCAGCCTTAGGAGTTGAATTGCCACAAGAAGCAAATGTTGCGGCAGCAATAGCCAAAGCGGCTACAAAACTAAGTTTTTTCATTTTGTTTATTATGTTTTTGTATTTTGTTTTAATTATAATGTGGCGACTATAAAAGCCGCCACAACAGGGTAGGGGTACACGGTTAGATAACCTCGATGAGCTCTACATCGAAGATAAGAGCTGCATATGGAGGAATGTCCTGACCAGCGCCACGTGTGCCGTAAGCAAGGTTGAAAGGAATGAAGAAACGATATTTAGCACCTTCCTTCATAAGCTGCAAACCTTCTGTCCATCCAGCGATAACGCCATTGAGAGGGAATGTAGCAGGCTCGTTGCGACGATATGAGCTATCAAAGATCTTACCGTTGATGAGAGTTCCCTCATAGTGGCACTTCACCTGATCGGTAGCCTTAGGGCTCTTGCCGTTGCCTTCCTTGAGCACCTGATATTGCAATCCGCTTGGCAATGTTACTACACCTTCCTTCTTTGCATTCTCTGCAAGGAAGTTCTCGCCCTCAGCCTTTACAGCCTTCACCTTCTCTTCTCCCTTCTTCTGGAGATATTCCTGAACCAATGCTTGCGCTTCGGCTTCATCGATTTTAAGCTCTGCACCTGTGAGCACATCCTTCATCGCTGCTGCGAAATCCTCAGTAACTATGTCGTTGGCTCCCATGTCTGCCAATTGGCGGCCTATGCCGATACCCAAAGCGTAACTAACTTTGTCCATAAATGCTTTTAGTCTTGTTTTATAATGTGTTAATATCAAAATTCGTGCAAAGATAACATTTTTATTGGTCATACATACATTTATTTTCAAAAAAATAGTATTTTTGTAAATGTTTAGCTTTTATATTAATAGGTATGGCTTGCCATGCTTGAATAATGAATTGCTTTATGAAAAAGAAATTAGTATTCCTTACAGGTGCAGGAATGTCGGTGGAGAGTGGCTTCAAGACATTTCGCGGCAATGATGGTCTATGGGAGAACTATCCTGTAGAGCAGGTTGCAACACATGAGGGGTGGGAGAAAGATCCTACCTTAGTGACCAACTTCTACAACATGCTTCGCAAGAAGCTATATGCTGCACAACCTAACGAGGGGCATAAGCTTATAAAGAGTCTTGAGAATGATTACGATGTGTGTGTGATAACTCAGAATGTTGACGACTTGCATGAGCGTGCAGGCTCAAAGAATGTTATCCATCTGCATGGCGAACTAAGCAAAGTGTGCTCAAGTCGTGAACCTTATGATGAGCGCTATATAATAGACTTGCCTGCCGACAACTGTACCGTAGAACCAGGCACCAAGGCTGGTGACGGTTCGCTATTGCGCCCATTTATAGTTTTCTTTGGCGAGAATGTGCCAATGATAGAGCCTGCTGCCATAGAAGCTCAGAATGCCGACATCTTTGTTATCATAGGCACAAGCTTGAATGTATATCCTGCTGCAGGCTTGGTGCAATATACCAAGCCTGGCATACCTATTTACCTCATCGACCCTAACGAGGTGATGTCGGGAGCATACAAGAATATCACTCACATCAAGGCTGGTGCAAGCGAGGGAATGAAGAAGCTAATAGAACTTCTATAGCCGTTTATTCAATAATGGCTGTACATACATCAATATCCTGTCGATGATTTTCGATGTTGCCAACGATATTGCTACCAACGCAACGAAAATCACGATGGGGTATCGTAGTATGTAGATTTGTCCATCAAAAATGTATGTGATAAAGAAGAAATGCACCAACCACATATTGGTAGAATGATGGCCAAACAATTGTAGAAACTTATTTGATTTACCATTTAGCAATATTGCCAATGATAATATTATCAATGGTGTAAATGGTATGTGGATAAGTGCCGAGTTGCCCATACACAATCTTCCTATTATTAATACCACCACGGCTGCAAGGCTATATCTTGTAGCGTTGCTGAATGTAGCCATACGGTTGATGGCTTTTTCTATCACATTATGTTTTACAAACATTATTCCAACGAAGAACATAAATGATAGATAGAGCGTAGCCATGAGCCCAGTAAGCAGTCGCATAAGTATATCTGTGCTATCGTTGACTTTAGCTATTGCCACATATCCAAATACGCTTATTGCTAATAGCATAAAGGTATTTACGATGTCGCCCTTTTTGCCAAATCGCATAATGTATCGTATAAAATATCTTGACGACATAGCTAATATTATATAAGGCAACAGAAACCACCATGCACCATTATAATAAGTGCTTATACCCGTCATATTCTCTACCAATTCAAGCATAGAATAAGGATAATGTTCAGGATTGAAATAGCTACCTATAGGCACGAATATAGCTATTATCACCCATAGGCGAACATATAGGTTGAAGCATCGTTTGCCGTTGCCCATGCTCTGACCTGATAAAGCCTTCTTGTTATACACCTTTCCTAAACCATAGCCACTCAGAAATATGTAAGCAGGCACACACATAGAGCAGAATTTCTTGGCAAAATGGTAAGAGAAAGGATTACCATTAAACCAATATAGAAATTCATAGCATGTGCCATCGAAAAGGTCTTCGTTGCTATATAGATGAAGCCAAAGCATCATCAAGATGAGTATTCCTTTTATTTGAAGGGTAGTATCTTTGCCCATTATAGATATTCTTAAATATTAAAGTCTTGAAAACTGTTTTCTACAAAGATTGATATAGTTTTAGCATAGAGGCAGCAATATCATTATTCTCGAAGCGAGTGACATATTGTTGGCTCTTAGCCACAATCTGCTTTTTAGTCTCATTGTTAGCGATGAGAGTTTTTATAGCCTCAGCCATTTCCTGAGGTTTGTCAGGGTCTACATATAGGTTGTCAGGACCGCCAGCCTCTTCCAGACAGCTACCTGTGCAAGCCACCACAGGCAGTCCGCTCTGTATGGCTTCGATGATAGGAATGCCGAAACCCTCGTAGCGCGAAGGATAAACGAAGCATTCTGCCATCTGGTATATGGCATAGAGGTCGTTCGTAGGCACTCCGCTAAGGAAGTGTATACGCTCTGTAAGATTATTCTTTTTTACGAAGTCAGCTATCTTATCAGCATATTTGGTGCGTCTGCCAACGAGCACAAGATGGATGTCATTATCGAGATAGGGTAGGGCTTGGGCTGCAAGCAAAGCATTCTTGCGCTCTTCGATAGTGCCCACGAAGAGAATATAACGATTAGGCAGAGCATATTGTTTACGGGCATGCTCCTTCTGCTCTTCGCTTGCCTTAGTCTTGAAGCGTGTGCCACAGCTTTGATAAATCAGTTCTATCTTGTCTTCAGCCACATTTCCAAACTCCATTATGTCGCGCTTGGTACATTCGCTGATAGCCACTATCTTGTCGGCTTCACGACAAGTATAGCGAAACTTCCAACGATATATCATCACGTCGATGGGCTTATAGTATTCAGGATGGCGCAGGAATATCAAGTCGTGAATGGTAACCACGCTCTTTATTCCAGCCTTATGTATGCCCATAGGCAATTCGCCAGTAAGACCATGATAGATATCTACACGGTCGCGCTTCAGGTCGTTGACGATATTGCGTATTCTCCATAGACCTTTCAGTAGCTTGGGAGTGTTGGTAGGCAACACAAACTGCATATTCTGTTGCATGTTGAGTTGCGAGCGTAGGTCGTCGCGTCCAAGGTCGGGTACATACAGACGAAGGGAGTCTGTATGGTCAATAGAACCGAGGTCGTTGAGCATGGTGCGACAATAGTTGCCAAGTCCTGTGGCGTTGCGTACTGTTCGTTTGGCATCGAAGCCTATGATAAGATTTGTCATGATTATAGCTATATTTGTGGCAAAATTAGTGTAAGCAGACGGAATGGCAAAACAAAACCACTCTTTTTTTACCTTCTTATCTCATATATCAAAATGTTTTCGTATATTCGCAGACTGAAAACAATAGGGAGGAGACAAAAACTCTAAGCAAAGAGAAATAGAAATATGCAACAATATGACTTTCTGATAGTGGGCTCAGGACTATATGGAGCCACCTATGCTTACAAACAAAAACAGCAAGGCAAGCGCTGTCTCGTCATCGACAAGCGCAACAACCTTGGTGGCAACATATTCTGCCGTGAGGAGGCTGGAATAAATGTTCATGAGTATGGTGCACATATATTCCATACATCAAATAAGAAGGTGTGGGACTTCGTGAATAGCTTCGTGGAGTTTAATCGCTATACTAATTCACCTTTGGCATGCTATAAGAGCAAACTCTATAATCTGCCTTTCAATATGAATACCTTTTACCAGATGTGGGGCGTAACAACTCCTGAGCAGGCAAAGGCAAAGATTGAGGAACAACGACAGGATATAGTACAGAAACTGAAGGCTGAGGGAGTGAGCGAACCTCGCAACCTTGAAGAGCAGGCGCTTATGCTCGTGGGCCGTGATATCTATGAGCGACTGATAAAAGGCTACACCCAGAAGCAATGGGGTAGGGAACTTGTTGACTTGCCTGCTTTTATCATTAAGCGACTGCCCGTGAGGTTTGTCTACGACAACAACTATTTCAACGACACCTACCAGGGCGTGCCTAAGGGAGGATACAACAAGCTTATTCAGGGACTCTTGGATGGCATAGACACTCTTGTTGATGTAGACTTCTTTGATTGTAAGGTTGAGCGACAGCCAGAAGGAGGTTTTATCATTAAGCATGCCGATTTTGAATGCCGTTGCGCAAAGATATTGTATACAGGCAAGATAGACGAATACTTCGGTTATTGCCATGGCGCTTTGCAATATCGCTCAGTAAGGTTTGAGCACGAACTTCTTGATACTGCCAACTATCAAGGTAATGCTGTAATCAATTATACAGAGGCTGAAGTACCATATACCAGAGTGATAGAGCACAAGCATTTCGAAGCCTTCGGACAGCAGGTGTATGACAATCCAAAGACTGTTGTATCGCGCGAATATCCTATGGAGACAGCCGAAGGACAGGAACCATACTATCCTGTAAACAATGACAATAACAACGCTCTATATCAGAAATATAGAGCTATGGCGGATGCCGAACGCGATGTGATATTCGGTGGCAGACTGGCTGAATATAAATACTATGACATGGCGCCGATAGTAGAGAAGATTATTTATTAATAGATTTAGGAAAAAGATTAAGGATAAAATGAAGTTGAAAAGAAATCTGTTTTCATCACCTTTATGCTTTGTGGTAAACATGGTGATGGTTTATGTTGTCTATGAGATATGCCGATTGGTATTCTTGGCAACCAACTGGAGTATGTTTTCTGAGGCAATAACTTGGAGCTCGTTTTGGGAAATAACGCGTGGCGGCTTGATGTTCGACACCTCTGCCATTCTATATACCAACGCTCTGTATGCTCTGCTGATGCTATTCCCTATCCACTATAAGGAAACAGCCATATATCAGAAGATTGCTAAGTGGGTGTTCTTGGTATGCAACTCCATCTGCGTTGTTGCCAACCTTGCCGACTGCGTATACTTCAAGTATACCATTCGTCGTACTACCGTTACCGTATTCTCTGAATTTCAAAACGAGAATAATCTTGGTAGCATCTTTGGTGCCGAGGTGATAAACCATTGGTATCTTGTGGTTATTGGCATATTGCTGATAGTAGGCATGTGGTATCTTTATCGTATGCCAAAGGGACAGATTCCTGTTCAGATTTCGAAACCATACAAGGCTAAGGGTATGGTAGAATACTATGTGCTGCAAGCATTATGCCTTGCTGTCTTTGTTCCTTTGTGTGTGGCTGGCATACGTGGTGGCTTTACTACCGCTGTGCGCCCTATCACCATTAGCAATGCCAATCAGTATGTAGACCGTCCGCAAGAGGCTGCCATAGTATTGAACACTCCGTTCTCTATCATCCGCACCATAGGCAAATCGGTATTCGTTGTGCCTAACTACTATTCGCAGCAAGAGCTCGATGAGATATATTCTCCTATCCACACTCCTGGCGATTCGCTCGTAGCTCGCAAGAAGAATGTCGTGGTTATCATCATCGAAAGCTTCGGTCGTGAATATATAGGTGGATTTAATAAATGGCTCGAAGGTGGTAAATACAAGGGATATACTCCTTTCACCGACTCTTTGATGCAGCATAGCGCCACATATCTATATTCTTATTGCAATGGCAGAAAGAGTATCGACGGTATGCCAAGTATCCTCTCGAGCATTCCGATGTTTGTAGAGCCTTTCTTCCTTACTCCTGCATCTATGAATAATGTTAGCGGACTGGCTGGCGAACTGAAGAACAAGGGATATTATTCAGCCTTCTTCCATGGTGCCGAGAATGGCTCTATGGGCTTCCAGGCTTTTGCTCGTGCCACAGGCTTTACCGACTATTTCGGACGCACGGAGTATAATGCCGACAAGCGATTTAATGGTGACAAGGATTTCGATGGCACATGGGCTATATGGGACGAGCCTTTTATGCAGTTCTATGCTACCAAAATGGGTGAGATGAAAGAGCCTTTTATGACAGCTCTCTTCACAGCTTCGTCGCATCATCCTTATGTTGTGCCTGAGGAATATAAAAAGGTTTATCCTGAAGAGGGTATAAAAATCCATAAGTGCATACGCTATACCGATAATGCTCTTCGCAAATTCTTTGAGAAAGCTAAGACTATGCCTTGGTATAAGAATACTCTCTTTGTGATTACTTCCGACCATACCAACCTTAGTGATCACGATTATTATCAGACCGACCTTGGTGGCTTCTGCTCGCCTATTATCTTCTTTGACCCAAGTGGCGAATTTAAACCTGGTATGCGCAATGCTATAGCCCAGCAGATAGACATCATGCCTACGGTATTGAGCTATCTTGGCTACGATAAGAAGTATGTGGGCTTCGGTATCGACCTTCTCACCACTCCTGCCGAAGATACATGGGCGGTAAACTATAATAATGGCTTCTATCAGTATGTCAAGGGCGACTATCTCCTGCAATGGGATGGCAGTAAGACCAAAGCCTTGTATCGTTTCCGTACCGACCTTCTGCTCAAAGACAACGTAGCCAACAAAGAGCCTAAGGTGCGCGAGGCTATGGAGCGCCAGGTGAAAGCCATCATCCAGTCGTATATGGAGCGTATGACGCAAAACGAGCTGGTGGTGAAATAGCTGTGGCTTTTAATATTCAAAAATCGTTAAATAAAAGTGCCTTTTACATATAAATCTTGTTGAATTTCTTAGAAAGGTGTATATTTGCATATAGAAATTTCTTAGAAAAGTGTAAATTATATAGGTTGAATTTCTTAGAAAGGTGTAAAAAGAGTGTGGTATGAAGCGCAAGGTTTATCAGCAACTGCTTGATTGGAAGCATAATAGACATGGGGAAGTTGCTCTCTTGATAGAGGGAGCTAGACGAATAGGTAAAAGTTATATAGTAGAAGCTTTTGCCAAGAATGAATATGACTCTTATATTATTATAGATTTCAGTCGTGTGAGTTCTGTTGTGATGGATTTCTTCAATTTATATCTTGACGATTTAGACATGCTATTATCAAGCCTTGAGCTTTATAGTAAGAAGAAGTTAACACCTCGAATGGCTAAGGGTGAAGAAGCTCATTCATTAGTTATATTTGACGAAATTCAGTTTTGTCCACGTGCACGAGCTGCTATCAAACATCTTGTAGCTGATAATCGTTATGACTATATCGAAACAGGATCGTTGGTATCTATTAAAAAGAATGTAAAAGATATCATGTTGCCATCAGAAGAGCATTCGATAGAAATGTTCCCGATGGATTTTGAGGAGTTCTTATGGGCTTTAGGTGATGAAGTTCTTATGCCTTTTATTAAGTCGAATTTTGAAAAAAAGACTCCAATGGGAGCTTTTCATCGGCGTGCTTTGGATTATTTTCGTCAATATATGATTGTTGGTGGAATGCCTCAAGCTGTTCAGACTTACGTTGACACCCATGATTTTGATAAAGTAGACGAAAAAAAACGCGACATACTATCTATATATCGTAATGATATACGTAAATATGCTGATAACCAAGAAACGAAAGTTGCATCTATCTTTGAGGAAATTCCAGGTCAGTTACAAAAACATGAAAAGAAGTTTAAGTTAGCCGATCTTCAACAGCAAGCTCGTATGCGTGACTATTCTGAAGCTTTTTTTTGGCTATCTGATGCTAAAATAATAAATTGTTGTTTTAACTCTACAGAGCCGAGCATTGGTCTAAAATTAAATGAAGAGCGTACTACATTAAAATGCTATATGTGTGATACAGGATTATTGATTAGTCATGCTTTTGATGAAAGAGGCATTGTTGCAACTGAACTTTACCAAAAATTAATGTTCGGAAAACTTGAGGTTAATGAGGGTATGTTAGTAGAGAATATTGTTGCACAGATGCTTAGATCTGCTGGACACAGACTTTATTTCTTTAGTAAATATTCTGCGGAAAAAGCAGTAGATAGAATGGAGATAGATTTTCTGATTGCAAAGCCAACTATAACAAGTCGTCATAATATCTCGCCAATTGAGGTAAAGTCGGGTAAACAATATACTATTACATCTCTTAAGAAATGTATCGCAAAATATGGTAATAATTTATCTACCCCATATGTTCTACATGACAAAGATTTGAAAATAGAAGATGGAATAGTATATTTGCCTCTTTATATGACATCTTTATTGTAGTATATATAGCCTATTTTAGGCAATTAATTATTTATAATTATACAAAACTATGATATTATCCTCCTTGCATCTTATCTCAACTGAAAGAATTTAAATTGCATTGTGTTGCAAATTTGATGGATGTTTGAAAGAAAAATGCAGTGCGCTTCATTTTTCTCAAGAAAGTTTTATATATTTGCAGTGTAATTCATTTTCTTTCTGCTTATGATAGAACGTACAGAGTATATGTCTCTTCTGGAAAAATGGAGAGATAAGAAAATAATAAAAGTGGTGACTGGTATCCGTCGTTGTGGCAAGTCATCTCTTTTGAGGATGTTTCGTGAGAAGCTTCTTGTTGAAGGCGTGTCTGAACAACAGGTGCAGGAACTCAACTTCGAAGACTTGGACAATGAGCCATTTCTCAACTATAAGGCTTTGTACTCGCATGTCAAGAAGAATCTCTGTCCAGGAAAGATGAATTATCTCTTTTTTGATGAGATTCAGATGGTGGATGGATTCCAAAAGGCGATAGACAGCTTGTTTTTATTAGATAATGTTGACCTCTATGTGACTGGCTCCAACGCTTATCTCTTGTCTGGTGAGATAGCAACCTTGCTTACTGGTAGATATGTGGAAATCAAGTTGTTTCCATTCTCTTTCAATGAATATCTTCAATCGAAGCCTTCTGATACGAATATTGAGGCAGCTTATCGTGAATATATTGAGAATAGTTCATTCCCTTATGTATTGCAAATCAAAGGCGACCGTGAGATGGTGCGTGAATACCTTGCGGGTTTGTACAACACGATAGTGCTGAAAGATGTGGTGAGTCGCAGGAAGATAACGGATATCATGATGTTGGAGAGCGTTGTTCGTTTTCTGGCTGATAATATTGGCAACATATCAGTCATCAAGCGTATCAGTGACACGATGACTTCTTTGGGAAGAAAAATCGCTTCGCATACTGTAGAAAACTATATCTCGGCATTAACGAATAGTTATATCTTTTATTCTGTTCCGAGATATGATGCCAAAGGGAAGCAATTGTTGAAGACTGGACAGAAGTATTATCTTGTGGATATTGGTTTGCGTAGTGTCATCAATGGTACCAAGGGGGGCGACTTGGGGCATGTGTTGGAGAATGTTGTCTATTTGGAATTGGCGCGTCGGGGTGGAGAAATCTATGTCGGGAAAATAGGTGATGCCGAGATAGATTTCGTTGTTGTTCAAGGTGAGCGAAAATCGTATTATCAAGTTTCACTTAGTGTGAGGGATGAGGATACAATGAAGCGAGAATTGGCACCATTGCAAGCTATACCGGATAATTATCCCAAATATCTACTGACGCTTGACAACGATCCACAGATATTCCATGATGGTATCAAGCAGCAGTACGTGTTGGATTGGTTGAGAAAGGAAAAATAATAATGTTATAAATAAGAATACCCTATGATATTCGCATCTGATAAAGGACGCATGTGTAACAACATCTTGCAGTATGGTCATGTTTATGCCTGGGCGCGTGAGCATGGCAGAAAGAGTATATCCATGCGTTTCAGCTACAAATACCAGTATTTCAATATCTGCCACACTCGTGGCCACAATTTCTTCTCTTATGTTGTTGCCAAATATGGCGCTAAATGGGGATTGATACCTTCTGTGGTTTATAATGACGACTCGGAGCAGACTGCCAAGAAGAACGAGGAATTTATGCTCTCTCATTCCACCTTCGTGGTGAAAGGATGGTATGTGAGATTCTACGACCTATTCTTGAAATACCGACAAGAGATACTCTCGCTCTTTGCTTTCGACAAGGCGATATTGAACAAGACTCACGCCTTTATGGGTAAGAAAGCTGACGACGAGGTGCGCCTTGGTGTGCATATTCGTCGTGGCGACTATAAAACATGGCATAATGGTCGCTACTTCTACGATGACGAGGTGTATCAAGACTATATACAGCAGTTTCGCAATCTCTTCCCAGATAAGAAGCTAACGGTCTACGTGTGCAGCAACGACCCTACACTCAACAAAGCTTCATATCATGAGGCTCTAAAGGATATGAAAATAGTATTTCCACAAGGTGGACAAGAAGATGACCTCTGCTTGCTCTCAGAATGCGACTATCTGATAGGTGCACCAAGCACTTTCTCGCTTGTGGCAGCTATGTTCCACGATATTCCGCTATGCTGGATGAAAGAAAAGAATGTAAGCCTATCGCTGGCAAGTTTCGGCAAGTTTGCTGAGCTATTCAGAAACATTATATAATACGGCTCTCAAGATGAAGATAGCTCATATTATATCTAATAAGGTGTGGGGCGGAGGCGAGCAATACGTCTACGACCTATGCAGCACCCTTATCTCTGGTGGTAACGATGTGGAGATATTCACTCGCCCTATTCCTGCCATCGTTGGCAAGGTTGCCACACTTGGTGTGCCCATACACGACTATTCGCTAAAGAACATTCTGAAGCTAAGAGATGGCATAGTGCATGTACACAACTTCAAGGATGCACTAAAACTTGCTGTAGCCAAGAAGCTTACGCATAGCAACATCAAGATCGTCGTCACACGCCATCTTGTGCGCCCTGCCAAGACTTCGCGTTTATACACTTGGGTGTATGCTAATGTAGAGAAGATAATCTTTGTTTCCGACCTTGCCCGCAAGGCGTTTCTATCTTCGCAGCCAAAGGTTGATGAGGCTAAGTTGTGTGTGGTGCGCAATAGCATCAAGACTAATGATAATGCCAATGGCTTTGCCGTAGACGATATTAAGGCATCTTTGTCTAATGACACTACTATATTGATGTATCATGGCAGAATAGCCAAAGAAAAGGGGCTTAATGTGCTCATAGATGCTGTGGCAAGGCTGAAGGATATTCCTTACCATCTGTTTCTCGTTGGTGCTGGCGACGCAGAATATACCAACGAGCTTAAGCTGCAGATAGCCAACCGCAATATCTCTGCCCACGTATCTTTTCTTGGTTTCAAGGATGATGTGCGACCATATATCAGCCAGACAGATATCGGTATTATCCCAACCATAGCTCAAGAGGCTTGCGGATTGTCGTGTATGGAATATATGATGCTTGGCAAATGCCTAATTACAACCAATAATGGTGGACAAGCAGAATATGTAGAAAATGGTGTTACAGGCTTACTCATTACTCCTGGCGATGCAGCAGGGCTAACAGCAGCCATTCGCACAGCCATTACCACAAAAGAGGCTATAGGCAAAAAGGCAAAAGAATATTTCGATAACTATTTGGCGTATGGTAAATTCTATGCCGAGATACTGCGAATATATAAAAACGCTATCAAATAGCCTGTTGCTATTCGGAATATCCTTTCTATATTTCCTTTCTATATTTCTTTTCTAATATCTTGCATACAGCTATAAACTGGTAGAAGCCATCGTAGCAAGCACAGATAAAGCCAACTTTGCCATCTCTGATGCCACCTTTTAATATATACGACTTAAAGAAGCGGAACATAGGGCGGTATATTAATGCTGCTATACCATAGTTTTTGTTTTTCTTTTTCTCTACTTCGCTTTCTGTATATTGGTTTGTTTTACCTACCATGGTGCGTACATTCTCGTTGGCAAGGTGTATGAAAGCCAATTCCTTGCGCTTGGCAGGAATCTTTTCTTGTCTACCCTTCACGATAGGGAAGGTGTGTACGTATGGGGGCCAAGTAGTGTCTTCTTTGATAAAGAATCGCAGAAGATAGTCAGGATATGTGCTATGCATGAATCGTCCCATGAAATAGTTCTTGCGTGGTATCCACAATCCTTCCGCAGCATCCTTATGAGAAATATGCTTGTAGAGATATTCTTTTAGCTCAGGAGTTACAAGCTCGTCAGCATCTAATACCAAAACCCATTTCATAGTTGCGCTCTGAATAGCGAAGGTTCGTGCAGGTTCTGCGCTCACACAATCGCCCTTAGGAAATACCACCACCTTGCAGCCATATTCTTTAGCTATAGCCACGGTATTGTCGGTGCTCTCCATGTCGCAGACCACGATTTCGTCGAAGTCTTTTACAGAGTCTAACACTCTCTTCAAAAACTTCTCTGCATTATAGGTGTTGATAACAACAGATATCTTATTAGCATCCATATCTTCCCTTTTATTAGGTTTATACCTTCGTTTACTGTTTAAATATGGTTGCAAAGATAATTCTTTTTCGCCACATAATAACGACAATTATAGACAATTATAGACAATACCTTGCTAATAGTTCCGTAATCTCTGCGATATTCGTGTGGGATATAGCTACAAAAAAAGGATGCACCAAAGATATTTCTTTGATGCATCCTTAAAGTTTGTTTTTATATCATGGAGCCAACGTGTGTATCAGCTCCATGCTTCTTAGTATGGAGAATTATTCTTCGTAACCCCAATCATCCTCAAAAGCGTATTCCTTTGAGAGGATGGCGTCCTGCTGCTCAATAGTAGGACCAGTTTGTAGGGTTGTGCTAAAATTTGAAGTACCATTAAGTAGCGATTCTACTTCTATGTTAGATACCTCAATCTGAGGCTTAATATATTTCTTCATAATAGTTTATTGTTTAAATGTTTTTAGTGGATAAATGATTTACTTAAGTTTCGCATGTAAGCTCCACACGCCCTGTAAGGGCAGAAGCCCCTAGCCCAGGGCATCGCCCTGGGTAATTACGG
>ERZ773202.937-NODE-937-length-21853-cov-35.208047_pt1 | contig 21853 bp, 21 predicted proteins | sample MGYA00580998_ERZ773202 | MGnify/ENA primary metagenome ERZ773202 (study PRJEB29015, sample SAMEA2737803) | human gut metagenome | biome: human gut; feature: human-associated habitat; material: faeces | place: China | collected 2012 ...
GCAGGGATTTCTTATTTGAACAAAAAAGCAGTGAAAACTTTGGTTGTTTCAAAATTAAATCGTAAATTTGCACAAAAACTATAATAATGAAGAGTTATGGAAGAAAAATTATCGACTATATATTTAAAAGATGGACGGAACGCCCTGCAATATAATAGGCACTGAGATGGCGGCTGCGCAGAGTGAATTGTCATCACTCGTAAGCTAGCTTACAGGCGATGAGTATGCTATCCAAGGCTGTTAATCGCCAAATGCTTGCATTATATTATGGTATAGGCAAGTATGTGTCGGACAATACTCGCACAGGAGCTTGGGGAACTGGAGCCATCGAGACTATCAGCGAACAACTGAGAAGAGAACTGCCAGGATTGCGTGGCTTTTCACCTGCAAGCATAAAGAAAATGCGTATTTTCTATGAGCAGTGGAGTAAATTAATAAATCGTTCGCCAATGGCGAACGATTTGGATTGGCATGAATTTATGTCGTTAAGTTTTTCACACCATTATGAGATTCTTGCCAAGACAGAAACATTGGAAGAGCGTACTTTGCTGCGATGCTGACAAGACGTATGTGGAGTATCTTCTTCAAGACTACAATCAGCCAATGGGAGTGGCTACCTATCAGGTGATGCCTGAAAAACTCAAAAAGGTATTGCCTCCTGAGGATGAGATGAAGAAATTGCTTTTTACAAAGTGCGATAATAAAGAGGATAAGAAGGGATAAATATGAATGAATTGACAATCAGTGATTTGAAGATTTGGAAATCACGATTTCTAAATCTTGCTTGGACGCATATTTGCAAGACATTTGTCCTATTTGGTACCAAGTAATACTGAGAGGGCATGTTTTTGACCTGCCTATAAGCAAAAATGCAATCATGAGGCCATTATTAACAAAACTTCCACCATTATGATACCAAGAATTAAGAAAATGTCAGTTCTAGATGACTATATCCTTTTTGTTGAATTCGATGATGGATATAAAGTGTTGTACGATGTGAAGGATGACATCAAGACGCTTCCTTCGTTTCGTGCATTAGTGGATGTATATGACCTTTTTAAAGATTGACGGATATGCCGATGCTCCAAGGGATATGCTGCGAGAGATGAGTTTATGGAGTGGGGGTATAGCTTTGTTAGTAACAAATAACTTTACAAGTTAAATTTGGTGGAAAAATCTCTTAAGAGAAACTTTCTTTTTCCTTAAGGAAAAATATATTTTCCCTTAAGGAAAAAAATAAAAACCCTTAAGGAAAAATTCTCCTTCTCTTTTTTCCCCATTTTTCGGGCGTTTCCGCCTGATTCTCTCTTTCTTGAATATTATTTACATGAATATGGAGAGCATTGCTCGCATCCGTATGCAGTTTGTGCGTCATCACGCAGTGGTGGTCAAGATATCCCGCTCTTCCGATTTTCTGGAAGTAGCCTGATATCTGTATGAGGAGCAGAAGTGCTGAATTCAAGAAAAAATCCCACGATTTTCTTGCTCAATAAGAATAAAAACCTTATCTTTGCAGCAGACTTAGAAGAAAACCGAATATCTCGGAACAAACAAGTGATAAATGATAAGGAGACAATTTTATGAAACAGATTGAGGAAAGATACATCAGCCTGCTGACCGATTTCGGCTTCAAGCGAATTTTTGGAACGGCAATGAACAAGGATTTGCTCATTTGCTTCCTCAACAGCCTGTTTAATGGCAGACAGGTTGTGAAGGATGTGTCGTATCTGAATCCGGAGCACGTGGGAGATGTCTATACCGACCGAAAGGCCATCTTCGACGTGTATTGTGAAGGAGAAAACGGCGAGAAATTCATCGTAGAAATGCAGAATGCCTATCAAACATATTTCAAGGACCGCTCACTCTTCTACTCGACTTTCCCTATTCGTGAACAGGCTCCCAAGGGTAGTGACTGGGATTTCAAGCTCAATCATGTCTATATTGTTGCCCTGCTCAACTTCAACATGAACGAGGATGCCTTCGATAAGGAGAAAATCCGCCATCATGTACAGTTGTGCGATACAGCTACCCACAAGGTATTCTATGATAAGCTGGAGTTTATCTATGTAGAGATTGCCAAGTTCGACAAGACCCTGGAAGAATTGGAAACGCTATATGACAAATGGCTTTATGCGCTGAAGAACCTCTATAAGCTTACCCAGCGCCCGAAAGAGCTGTGTGATAAGATTTTCGACCGTCTCTTTGAGGAAGCCGAGATCGCCAAGTTTACCCCGCAGGAAATGAGGGAGTATGAAGCAAGTAAGATGGCATATCGTGACATCAAGAATTCCATTGATACTGCGAAAAGAGAAGGTAAAATAGAAGGTAAAATAGATGCTAATACAGAAACTGCCCAACGTTTGCTGGCTATGGGACTTTCTGCAGAACAGGTTGCTAAGGCAACTCTGCTACCTTTGAAAATCATTGAGAATCTTCGTAACTCATAAAAAAGCGTATTACTGAGTATCTAATAATTAAAGTTCTTCATTGTATATTCTGCTATTTGATAATATCACTCTTTTAGCAAAGTTAACACAAAATAATTGTATGTCTCGCTAATTATCTGTATTTTTGCGCATAATCTTTTAAAGAATCAAAAAACTAAGAATATGGCAAGAGCAACAGGTTCAATCAATTATTTGGAGCATCGCACGCCCTTCAAGGACGAAAGCGGTAAGTATCAGATACATCCAATGTTTGTGAAGCGGGATATCGTTGACCGGGAGAAGATGGAAAAGCGTGTTCGCGATCATTGTGCGATGAATGTTTCCTCCTTTATCTCTGCATTGGAAACGCTGGAGGATGAAACGCTTTATGCCTTGGCTGACGGCAACGAGGTGAGGGTAGGTGATATGTTTGTCGTCAAGCCTAAACTGGGCGTGGTGAAGCATAAGGATAAGGAGGGAAATGAATGGAAGAAGACCTATCATGAGGGCGACCTGATTCCTGCCAACGAAGTAGCTGTCTGCGGTTTGGAAATTCAGCCCACGAAGGAATTCCTGGAAAGATTGAAACGTCGTTCTAACGGTTGCAGTCGCCAGTATTGGAATGTGAAATTTGCTCCGAAGGAGGCGGATCAGGAGTTTGCCGACATTGTGGAGATTTGCCAGCAGCAGGGATATATCACGGTGAAGGATATGATTCGCAAATTCGGTGTCACCCGCTATCATGCCAATAAGGTATTGAATGATCTCTGTGAGGAACCGGCAGCCAGAATGTATGCTACCAAAGAAGGTCCTGTTACGATCTATCGTTTGAGAAAGAAGGAATAAAGAAGAGAAGTCAGCTTTGTAAATATGGTTGCTAGGCCCAGCATTTTTTTTCTGAGTCTAGCGACTGCATTTGTCCTCTGCTACCATCATAGTAACATTTTGCGTATTTGGAAGTTTGTACGGACGATGGCTCTGAGTTGTGGTAATGATATCATCACCAAGTACCGATGCCATTTTGGCGATTCATTGAGCCATGCTGATGGCTGACTCCTCATATCTTGTAGTGCAATTGCTTGCATGATATGGGTTATTTTTTAAGTTTATAGAAATATTTTTCTCGCTGACACGTTTTGTCGCTAAGATTTATTATCTTTGCTGCATCAATTAGAATGTCAAACAATAAAGAGTAAAAATATGGATATAAACGGCTCAGGTGCGGAAGTCCGTGGATAGCCCACCAGGCATGTTAACCAAAAGATCATCATCGCACGGTACATGTTTTCCAATAAAAAGTAGTACCTTTGCATCATGGCAAAGACGACTACCCAATTTGACTACGAGATACTCGTACGCTACATGCTTCCAAAAGGGATGCTTGACACCTTTGAAGTTACCAATGTCGATGAAGAGTGCACTGGTCTATACGATGAGACGAATACGGAAATCCGCATTCTTCATATCTATCTTGACGAACGTGACCTGCGCGATGATGTGTGGCATGATTTGAAGCCGAATGGATTTACTGAGCCCCGGGTGTTCAATGACTTCCCTGTGCGTGAGCACAAGGTTGCCCTTCATGTGCGCCGTCGCAGATGGCTTACGGAGGATGGGAAGAACCAACTGTTAGATACTCCTGCACTTATTGCAGACGGCACCAGCTACTCAATTGAGTTCGCTGCTTTTTTAAAAGAAATGGTTGGATACCTACCCAGTGACGGCCCAATGCGTGGCGCGATTCTTCCAGACTGACGGTAAGTACCTGAACCGTGTCTACAAGGAGCACCTGAGTGACTTTGAAGACTGGGACCAGAAGGATCATGCCGCAGAGTGGGTGCTCTTCGCCCAGAATATGGGCACGCACCTAAGCATAGATGAGAGTATGCTGCACAATGACCTCTTTACATTCCTCTCCAACAAGGAAGGACATGGTAAGCGTGGTACGCTCATCGCAGCTGTCAAGGGGACTACCATTGCAGAAGTGGCAATGCGACTCATGGCTATACCGGAAGAGAAACGTCTTGCAGTGAAGGAAGTCACGATGGATTTCTCCGACAGCATGATGGGCATCATCAAGCAGGTATTCCCCAATGCGGAGATTGTCATAGACTGCTTTCATATCATGCAGCTTGCAGGCAAAGGTCTTGAGGAGATGCGCATGAAACTCAAGCGTGCTGCCGTCACGGAGAGGAATATGCAGGAAAGCAAGTTCAAGAAACTTGTGCAGGCAAGACGCAAGGCGAGGGCATACTATGCGAAGAACCACAAACCAAAGAAGAGCAAGAACGGCAAAACCCTTGGAAGGCCACGAAAGCGCAAGAATGAAAAGTTTCAGCCAGAGATACTTGCCAATGGTGAGACTAAGGTGGAACTGTTGACTCATGTACGCTACCCTCTGCTCAAGAGCGGCAATGACTGGACGGACTGGCAGAAGAAAGGCATGAAGATTCTCTTCGAACTGGATAACCGAATCAAGACCGGCTATGGTTTGGTCTGCGCATTGAGAAACATCTTCAAGAAGAAGCAGAGCCGCAAGAAGGCCAAGAAGGCATTACATGCGTGGTACAAGAATATAGGCAGAAGCCACATCAGAGAGTTAATCGCAGTACGTGACACTATAAAGGAGAAGGAGGAGTATGTATTGAATTACTTCAACAATCGTTCTACCAATGCTTCTGCAGAATCTCTCAACTCAAAGATGAAGGGATTTCGGGCGCAGGTGAGAGGAGTAGCAGACTTGCCTTTCTTCATGTACCGTATGATGATGATCTTCGGTTAACATACCTGGTGGGCTATCCACGGACTTCCGCACCTGAGCCATATAAACGAATTATTTAATCAGTTTACACTCTTTGACCCCGCAAAAGGGCAAAGAGCTAATCTTCCTGCTGTGGAAGGCAATTATATAGTGGTGCTAAAGGCTGGTTGTAATATTCCAGACGTTTTGGGTAATTTCAAATATACAGAAGTCTCTTTGCATGGAGTGGATTATCGCGTGTTATATACAGGTGTAGCTTCAAATTTGAAAAGTCGAATATGGACAAATCATCTGCATGGTAATGGTGGTAATTCTACTCTTAGAAAAACTTTGGGTAGTTTGTTTGGTTATCAGAAGATTGCCAGAGATAAAAATTACCAAATCAATAAAAAAACGAAGTTTGGTGCGGAAGATGAAAATAGTTTGACTGCATGGATGGAGCGTAATTTGCTTTTTGCTTATCTTGCCAATGACAAGAGAAATGAGTTGGAATCTTTTTTAATCGACAGTCTTTTGCCACCTCTTAATGTTGAGGGTAGTAAGGCTGCAACTTTAAAAAGAGTGCATGAACTGAGATGTGATAAGTAAGAAGTAAACATATACTTTTATGGCAAGACAAATAGATGGCATTCGCCGAATGTTGCTTATCATCAATAAGATTTATGCAACCAATGGTCTGTATGGGAACAGCTGTGTTTCCGTACATGACCTATTGAGTTATATTAATGACCATGTGGATGCTCCTATCTCAGAAAGAACTCTGCAAAGAGACATCAATGACATAGAAATGCTGTTTCATATAGAAATTTCCTTTGATAGGGCAACGAATAGTTATCGCATCAATGAGAGATTTTCGAGCAGGGAGGATAGGCTTTCCGAAATGCTCCTTAACTTCGAGTTGCTCAATGCTGTGGATGAGAGTCCTAACATGAGGTCGTATATTTTGCCAGAGCATCATCGGGCTGTGTTCAGCAAATATATGCCTCAACTGATATATGCGGTGAGAAATCAGCATACCATCTCCTTCCAATATGTTCTGTATCGACATGGAGGTGAGCTGATAACGAAAGAGAATATCTTGCCTCATTATATCAAGGAATCTAACCAACTTTGGTATGTTTTGGCTTATGATGCAAATGGATATCAGCTAAAGGCATATGGAATAGATAGAATCCGCAATCTTGTGGTGAATGATACCCTGTTTGAACGAAACGTAGATATTGATGTGAATGGGATGTATCGTGATTGTTATGGTATTTGGAATGACGAGAGTTTGCCCGTAGAGGAGGTTATCTTGCAATATGACAATAGGGATGGCTATTTCTTGAAGGCGATGCCACTGCATCATACTCAGAGGGTTTTGGTGGATGATGGAAAAGTGTTCCAGATTTCTGTACATGTCAAGATTACCAATGACTTTGTGATGGCATTGTTGTCTCGAAGCTGTTCTTTGGAGGTGATTGCGCCTATGCATCTAAGAAAACGAATTATGGATGTTTATAGGGACGCTTTGGTAAGAAATTCTGTACCAATGATATATTAAACAAAAATATTGAATCGAATAAATAGTATTGTTGCCTATGGATTACTTTTATGTTGATATAGAAACGGAACTGGGGGAGATGTTGACCTATTATGTCGCGGCGATGGATGAGGCTCATGCCGAGGAGCTTGCTACCATTGCTTTCGAGAATGGGGAAATAGAATGTATGGGGATTCAAATCGTAAGCATTTATGCTTATAGGGCATAAATTTCTTTGCATAGAATGCCTACGTTTGATGAAGATGGCAAACTGTATTTCATAGACCCGATTATCCGGTTGAAGAAGTCGGGAAGAGAGATATGGGAGTATCTTTATAGAACAAGATGTGTATGATGTTTGTAAGTCCTTCTTTTCGATGATTCACTATAATACATAGAAAAATCCCTGCTGTAGGAAAGGCTTCCTATGGCAGGGATTTTTTGCACCTCTATAACTCTATCTTTTCTCGTTAATAATCAGTATTTTTGCAGCCCGGATGTATGCCGCCAAGGAAGGCCCCGTTACGCTCTATCGATTGAGGAAGAAGGAATAAAGAAGAGATGTCAGCTTTGTAAATATGGTTGCTAGGACCAGCATCTTTTTCTGAGCCTAGCGACTGCATTTGTCCTCTGCTACCATCATAGTAACATTTTGCGTATTTGGAAGTTTGTACGGACGATGGCTCTGAGTTGTGGTAATGATATCATCACCAAGTACCGATGCCATTTTGGCGATTGTAGCTAAAGTGAGATTATGTGTTCCACTCAGCCAACGACTCACTTCTGTTTCTGTTTTGCCAAGTGCCTTTGCAAAATCACGCTGTTTCATATTTCGTTCTTGCAATAGTTCAAAGACTCTGTTGGCAATAGCAACGCATAAGTCAACTTGTTTGTTAGTGTCCGCAGGAGTTGACTTGCGGATTTCATCCATCAGTTTATTTGTTTTCATATTAAATCCTCCTTATTATAGTCGATATCTATAGTCAATTCAAGTGGTCCATGTAAATTTGTACCATTGATTGTTATGATTCTTCTATTTTCAAGTTTCTTTATAATAATGTCTATCTTTTGTAAGTTTCGTACGGCTCTATGCAGATTTACATCTTCTTGATATGTTTGCGTTTTCTTTATACCACCATTTCCTAAGATTAAAATCTTATGGCTGATATTAAGGCAATACAATCTTAAATTAGATGTATCAAGATGAGAGGGTAGTGCCATCACCCTGTCACGTTTGCTTCCTTCATATCTGAAGAATCTATCTTCTGCACCATTTTCTTTGATAATATCAATCCTTCTAATGAGGATTTGTACATCTTGGGCATATTGATCCTTATAGGTGAGAAGGAATTTTTCGAATTCGGTATATTCCTCACCCTCGAATCTTGGAGAATAAAGGCTGACTTTTTCTCCAGTTTCCAATAGCTCTATTAATAAGTTCTTTTCCATATAACTTATATTTTTGCTGCAAAGATAAACATAAAAGTTGATTTCTTCAAAGATTTTATGTTAAACTTTACTTTTATGTTTATCTTTTTTTATTTTGGACATTATGTCGGTAGAGGAAGAAGGAATAAAGATAGGAGGCGGAGATAAGCATCTTTACGAGTTGAAAAGAGCTTCTTACCATGTTGGAAAGAGTATCTTTCTGGGTCAAAGAAAGTATCATTCTAGGTCGAATAAAGTATCATTCCAGGTGCTAGGAAGTACCTTCTCCATTGTTGCCACTAGGCTAGGTAGGTCTGCTGAGCCTAGTCAGCAGGTCTGCTGACTGCAGTCAGCACCTCTGCCGAGCCTAGTGGCAACACCTTGTTATCGTACAACTATACACCTTTTAGTTGTACGACCATAATATGATGATACTTCCATGATACATTGATGATACTTTTTGCCCCATTTTTCAAGAAGTGTCATTGATGTTAAGTTGCTAATCATCAGAAAGATAACTGGTATTTTGAGGAAGAAAATGAGACTATGAGACTTTTTTGTAGAAAAAACTTATGTTGATAAGATGCAGAAGATGCTTTATGAAAACGTATAAATTACGTACAGGCGAGGAGCCTGTGAGATTTAATGTCTTGTTGTAGCTTCTTTTGATTTTATATATGCTTCAGGTAGTATATTATGCTTCATTTTCGCTTCGGAAAAGAGGCTTTTTTATGTTGTTGAGCATCTAAAAACAAATTTATCTGTATTTTGTTGAATAAAGATGCTTTAGTTTCAAAAATAATCATTACCTTTGCAGTTGCATTCTCTTGCAGAAAGCCTGAAGGGCTGAGTGGGTGGGTGCTACTTTTATGAAATAGAGCGTTTATCTGACGCTTGTCTTTGACGTGCCGTAACTTCGCAACTTACAAATACAGTCAAAGAACAAGGCAACGGTAGATGTTCACGGTAGGTATATTATACCCTGCCGTGTGTTGTCGTATACATGTATTGTTTGCGGCTGCCCACGCATGGGATGATATATGTCATGCGTGGGCTTTCTGCGGTTGTCCGTTCTTACTGTATGGGCAATGCGAAGGCCTCGGCACGTGGGATGGGCAACAGGCGAATCCCACGCTTTTTTTCTTAAGGTGAACTAATTAAACTTAAACAGGCATTTTCCGCACTTGGGGATTCTACGGATTAAAAACAAAAGAAAGGGAAAACTTAAGTGTATAAAGTAACATGGGACAAGGATGTGAATGGAGTGAGGTTGCACTCACGTATTGTAGAAGGTGTATTGGGTACATCTCCAAGACCCGTGTTCTATGAAGAACTTGATCTCTTAGGATTAGACAAACTTGGTTGGAAGTATCCTCATTGCGAAGAGCCTCTTCTTTGGGCTATCAATAAGCAGTATTATTATAAGGGCGAGTTGGTTTTCGAAGCCAAGGGAGCTAACATCTATGATGCGGCTACCATCATTTTGCAACCAGCTGGTGAGCAATTGGTGCTGGAACCTATCGATGTTGATACCATGTTGGAACGCAACAAGGATAAGATGTTCCTTTTGGAAAGTGAGGCGATTGAGTTTATTCACGAAACATACGAACAGTATGCCCGTGCTCGTAAGACTGTACAGGCTGCATCTGCTAATACTTTAGATTTTGAGGCTTTGGCCCAAAATGCAGAGAAAAAGGCCAAGAAAAAAATGGCGATTGTTAAAGAGGATTGTGATTCTTTTGATATTATGCCATTGGAGGAAGCTAACAATGCAGGAAAACGAGTTTATCAAACTACAAAAATAGACAAGTTTATTGCTTCTTTTTCTGGAGGCAAGGATTCGCAAGTTGTACTTGACTTGTGTACCCGTGCAATTCCAAGTACAGATTTTGAAGTGATTTATAGTGATACAGGCTATGAGTTGCCACCTTCTTTGGAACTATACGATAAGATTCAAAAGCAATATAAGGAGAAGTTTCCTGATTTAAAATTTTCATTGGCTCGTAATCACGATAGTGTTTTGAACTATTGGGATAAGATAGGTACACCTAGTGATACACACCGTTGGTGTTGTTCTGTGATGAAAACTGCTCCGCTGTATCGAATGTTGAAAACAGGTGATGGCAAACAAGCAAAAATTCTTACTTTTGATGGAGTGAGAGCGGAGGAAAGTGTTAGGCGTTCTACTTATAATAGAATAGGCAAAGGGGTAAAACATAATAACGTTATTAATGCAAGTCCAATATTAAGATGGAGTGCGATAGAAATCTTCTTATATATTTTTGAGCAGGATCTTTATGTGAATCCAGCTTATAGAAGAGGTATGACACGTGTCGGTTGTTTGATTTGTCCTTTTTCTTCTGAATGGAATGATATGATTTCCAATAAATGCTATAAGGAAAGCCTTATGCCGTTTTTGGGTAGAATAGAGGACAAAGCCCATAAAGCATGTATTAGTGATGTTGAAGATTATATAAAGGAAGGAAAATGGAAATTGCGTGCAGGAGGTAGGGATATGGAATTCCCATCTGCATTAATCGTAAAGAGTATAAAGCCTAATTTAGTATTAGAAATTAAACATCCACAAAAAACTCTTCTTACTTGGTTGAATGCTGTAGGTAAGTTTCATGTAACTTCAGATGTTGATGGAACAATTAATGGGGAGTTAAGTTTTGAAGGAAAGATATTTAGGTTTACGGTTAAAGAAAAAGATGGGATACATAAGGTAAGCTTCATCAATACTCAGATGTTCCCTAAACTACAAGGGTATTTGAAAAGGGCATTTTATAAATCTACTTATTGTGTGGATTGTGAAACTTGCGAAGTTGAGTGTCCTACAGGAGCATTAAGGATACTTCCAACTGTAAAATTGGATTCCAGCAAATGCGTAAGTTGTCATAAGTGCTTAACGTTCCATGACTTTGGTTGTATAGCTGCAGCATCATTGGCAATTACTGGTAGAAAAACAAATAATACAAACAATATGAAGTTAATCAGTTATAATAATTTCGGGTTGAATGGAGACTGGATGGAATTCTTTTTCTATAATTCTAGTGATTATTTTACAGAGAATTCTCATGGTCTTAATATAAAAGAGCAACTTCCTAATTTTGTGAAGTGGTTAGTGCAGGCAGAGATATTGAAGGATTCAAAGTCTAAAAAGATAACAGAGTTAGGGCAATTGTTGGCCTCTAACTATCCTGATATGCCTGATATGGTTTGGCAGATTATATGGATTAATCTTTCTTATAACTCTCCAATTGCTGCATGGTATAAAGAAAGAGTAAACTGGGAAGAGATTATTTCACAAAAAGAGATAGAAGAAAGAGTGCTTGCTGATTATTCAGATAATAGTAAGACTACAGTACATAATGTGGTTTATGCTTTGTTCCGCACATTTAAAGAGAGTCCAATCGGAGATGCCGGACAACTTGTTCCAAAAGATAAGACAATGTTTGTACGAACATCTTATGAATCATTGGAACGTGAGACGGTCGTTTATTCGCTTTATAAATATTGTGAAAGAAAAGGCATACATTCTCTTCGTGTTAGTGACTTGTATGCAAGTGACAACAATTGGGGACTTTATAAAGAATTTGGCATATCTAAAATAGAGTTGCTTTCTGTTCTTCGTTCACTTAACAGTGATGCCAATCGTTTGGTTATTGCTGAGTTAAATATGGGCTTGGACAATATTACTTTGCGTGATGATATAAATGCAATAGAAGCATTGAATTTGATGATAAAATAAATATGAGTTTACAGAGTGACTATTATAAAACGGCAATATTACAGCTTAAAAGAGGGAATTATAATGGGCATGTCTCAAATGCCAAAACTTATTATTTACTATCAATCCTTGAGAGAATTGATAAGGGGCTTTTGGTTGATAATAAAATTAAGTTTGATGATGAATCAAAGAAGTTTTATGAAATTCAATGTCTTGCTTACAAAGATGTGGTCACTCCTTTTGTAAAACCATATTTTCATCTAAGCTCTTCATTGTTCTATCATATAAAATGGACCAAGGGAACTAAGGTGGAGTCTTATGCAAAAACTCCATCAGGAAAGTTCCTTAAGGAGAAGTCAGAATATGCATATCTTGATGATTCTTTTTGGGAATTACTAAAAGGGGCAGAATACAGAAAAGAGATAAAGCAACTGATAGTCAAAACATTTTTGAAATTACAATAACCGCTTATGGCTACAAAATATAATGATATAGTAACATTGAGGTCAATGCGTCCTGCTTATAACATAAAGAATGAAGGACCAGATGACTGGAAGACGTTTATAGCAAATGATCAATTCAACGACCTGTTGAAGAAGACAATTAGTGCTGTAAGAAATAACGATGCCGATTCGCATAAGGCGATATGGGTTGCAGGAACGTATGGATCAGGTAAGAGCCATGCTGGTGCAGTATTAAAACATCTTCTTTGTGATGAGGTTAAAGATATTGTCGATTATGTAAATGAAGAATATGGAGAAGAAAAGTACAATCTTCTTCGTAACTCCATTTTGAAACTTCGTGAAAGTAAGCGTTTATTTCCTGTTAGTCTTTATGGTCAACAGGCAATTGCTCATGAGGCAGATTTGTCTTTGCAGGTTCAAAAAGAAGTGATACGAGCTTTGAAAAATGCTGGTATCAAACTGACTGTGCAAACTGATTTTGATAATTATATTCAGCATATTGAAAACGAGCCTGACTTGTGGACCATGCTCATTGCAAACAATGAGGTGTTAAAGAGTGTAGCTCCTGATTTGAAAATGCTGAAAACAAGGTTGGCTAATGGAGATACCGAGGTGTTGAATCGTGTTACCATGGCTCTGAGAAATATGGGTATCAATGTGCCAATCAAAAATTCTAATTTGAAAACTTGGATATTCGAGGTTCAGAATGAACTTCGTAGTCTAGGTGTTTACGATGGCTTGCTCATTATTTGGGATGAGTTTACGGATGTTATGCGCTCTGATTTAGGTGTTCCTCTCTTGAAAATCTTACAGGAGATTGCCGAGGATATGATGAATCCAGAGAATGATACTTATTTCTTGTTCTTATCTCATCCATCTGCCTTGAATTCTTTGAAAGAAGCAGAACGTGAACAAACCAGAGGCCGTTATCATTATGTCATCTATAATATGGAACCAGTTTCTGCATTCCGTATTATGTCGAAGAAATTTGTAATTGTTGATAAGGTCTTGTATAATCAGCGACAGGAGTATTTCTGTAGCTTGCATCAAGAGCTTCTATCTGCATTCGCTTCTTCTTCTACAGACCCAGTACAGACCCAGAAGGACTTGGCAAACTTATTTCCTGTTCATCCTTCCACAGCGAATTTAGCAACCTATTTTGCTCGTGAGGCCGGCTCTTCCAGCCGAAGTGTATTTGAGTTCTTGGCTTGTGATGAGGTGAAAGCATTTTTTGACAATGAAGATGCATACGCAGACAAAGATACGGTTACTCCAAATTATCTTTGGGATTATGTGCAAGAATATTTTGAAAGTGATACTGCCCGTTTTGGTGCTGTGACTGAACGATATAATTCTCATCATTTGGCTGTTGAGGCTCAAGGTGATGATTACCTTGCTGTGTTCAAAGGAATTCTGCTTTTGAATGCACTGAATAATATAGCTAACAACGACAGCGTAACACCAAGTGAGGAAAATATCTATAATCTCTTTGAAGGTACTCCTATATATAATAATGTGGGAGAGATTCTAGATTACTTCAATGAGAAAAGTATCATTCAGCGTCAGCCAAATGGTAATTTCTCTATTCTGTTTACTGCATTGCCAACAGATGAAATCCAGAAAATTAAGGAAGAATTGAAATTAACAACATTCTTGTTTGCTGAGCAAGTTATTAACTTTGGTGATACTGCCAAGAATTTCATGGACAAAAACTTGTCTCAGGTGGCGCGTCCATTGGAATTTCAGTTTTTCTCTTTGACAAGTAATGAATATACATTGCTCAATAAGATAGAGAATTTTGCAAAAAATGCTACTTCATATTCAGTGCTTTTAGCATTTATGGTAGGAAAAACTCGACAGGACATCTTTGAGTTAAAAGACATTATCAATAAGAACAAACAGGATGAGAGATTCAAAAATATCTGTTTCGTTTTATTGGAGAGTCCTATGGGTGAAAAGGAATATGAACGATTCATAGAGTATCAGGCAAATGCTACTTGTGCCCAGAAGCATGGTCTTGCTAATCAGCAGAAGACTTATACTAAAAATGCAAGTGAAATGATTTCTGGATGGCTGGGAGAAATCCGTAGCGGAAATGTAACTTTCTGTTTGCGTGATGATGAATTGCCAATATCTGGTACAAGATTGGCTTCAACCATCAATAACTCTATAGCTCCAGCCATCTTTACGTCTGGTCCTGAAGCCTTGGAGATTATTAGAACACGTTCATCTAACACATTCTGGAGGAAATCTTCAGTAAAAGCAACTGTAGATAATGTTCTTTCCTTCCATACTAAGGAAGATATTATTGCTAAGTGTGGCGGTCCTGCTAAGCATGTTGAATATCTGTTGCAAGATAGCGTGGATGATAATCTGGAATGGAAATCAGATATAAGTTCTGAACATCCATTGAAAAAGGTATGTGACTATATTCAGAATGTCTTTAATCATACTAATAAGAATCAGTCGTTCAATTTGGGTGATAAGCTTATAGGGTTGACCTTGCCTCCATTTGGTTTGTTCCAATCGTACGCTCCGATGGCTATGGTAGCTTTTGCGATGCGTAAGTATGCTGGTAAGATATTTGATTTGAATGGTAAGCCAAGAACTGCAAATCATTTGGTGGATGATATTGTTGAAATGTTCAAGGCCTGGGAAAGTGGTAAGACTTCTCCAAAACTCAACTTTATGTTTGAGAGCAAGGAAGCTGGTGCTATTACAAAGAATCTGATTAAGACTTTTAAGCTGAATAAGCTTCCAAAATATTCTGATGTCAGTAGTTTGACAGATGCACGTTGGGCTATGACTCATGAGTATTCTGCTAGTGTTGGTTATCCTCTTTGGTCTTTGAAATATGTGTCAGAGTGTTCTGACGAGAATAGAGAACTGATTGATGGGATTATCAAGGTAATTACCGATTCGGAAAGTGTTAAGAATCCTCAGCTTATGAGTAAAGTTGCAGAAGGATTGAAGAACAATATAGACTTGGGGAACCTCTTGCTTGAATCTGCCAATAACTTTGAAAGTGGTTTTAAAAATTATGTCATGACTCTGGAATATATCAATATGACAGAGCCTGAGTTTGCTGAGGCCAAGCAATTTCTAGAAGGACATTTGGAAGGAACTATTGGACTTTGGACAGAACGTGGAGTGGAAGATACTCTTAAGAATTGGCGTTTGGCACAGCAGCAACAACGTCTTCGTGAGGAAAACGAAAAGCGTTACCTGGAAGAGCGAGAAAAGTTCAAGCGTGCAGCTGCACAACAAGGTGAAACTTCTGATGCAGCCCCTGCTTGGATGAATACCGATGGATATGGACAAGAGAATCCTAAACAGGCAGCAGATCCACAAGGAGAAACTCAAGAATTGAAGATGAAGCGAATCGATGTTGCTAAAAAAGTGATGCCTTTGGCTTCCAGTCAGATGATGCGTGAGTTATTGAAAGACTTATGTGAAAATGCTGATGAACAAACCCTTAATATCATAATAAAGCATGTTGGATGACGATAGATTTAAAACAATTGCTTCCTTTGAAGAACTGAAGGCTCTTATAGAGGAAGATAAGAATATTAATGGACTGGGAGCGGCTACGGCAAACCGCTACCCAATCCGTTTTGTGCTGTTTGATAACTTCCATGATAGCTTTGAGTTTGTGATGTATATGCTTGAAGAATGTGGAGTTGCGGTTCAGAGTGTGGATAAATGGATAGACCATGATTATCCAGATTTGATGATAACTTATCAAGAATTGAGTGAACATATTGCAGACTATATTATTTCTCTTCGTGGTCGTGATAGCGTCATTACTCCTTTTTCTGAATTAGCTAGATTTTATGATAATCAGTCAAGCCATACCTTTGATGCTTTAATCAAGACCATGAAGTCGATTGAAGCATCTGTAGAAGGAGTGGAGAATCAACAGAGAATCTACATCCCTATTATCGGTTTGGAGGGTAAAATGAGTACTTTTGAAAATGATACTCAGATAAATGTTTGGCATTTGCATGATGAGAATGCGATAGGGGAGAACTATACGATGGTTCTTGTTGATGATGATTCTTGTTATGGAGTAAAGCATGTTGAAGAGCAAGCCAATGTGGTACATTCTGTAAGTGAATGGCTGAGTATTTGGAAGAATACAGAAGTACATAAGCGTAAGACCATCATTAGTACGTCTGATTCAATTTTTGCCAATGCCAAATTTGCTCAGCCAGACAATGCTTTCAGCTATGTATGTCCAAAGAATGCGTTTGAGTTCTTGAAACTGGGACTGCATTTGGAATTTGGGGATATGTTGTATCAGGAGAGTGACGAGGAAAATTGGAAACTTTTGGCAGAACAGATTGATTTGACAAAGAATTTCGATTTATGTTCTTTCGTCCAACATTATTTTGATGTAAATGAGATTACGTCTTATAAATCCTTTTTGAAGATATGGTTTGCTCATAGCAGTAATTTTGATAGGTGGTTGCTATGCTCTTGCTATAAATTGATGAATCAAACTGACGGGTACTTAACTGCTTGCTTGTCAAAGCTGACGAATTATACTAATGCAGATTTGTTTACAGAGATAGCTATGCATATTACTTCTGTTAAGACAGAGATGGAAGAACGTAGATTCTGTTTGAATGAGGCGGCAAAGCACCATGTACAACTATCAGAAAGTATAGAGGTTATTATTGGTAATCGATTAGAAAATATTGCCAAGCAGAGTGGAGCTCATGAAGCCATTAAATATTTTTCTGGTATAACTATTAAGGAGAAAGAACTGGCCATAGTTTGGTTAGGTAAGAAATGTATATCTGTAAATGAAGTCAAAGATTTCTTTCCGGAATTGTTTGACTATATGCAAGTTCAACCTATGCTGACACCTAACTGTATGTGGATTTCTTCGTATATTGATGAGTATAAGAAGGCAAAACTGGGTAACATTTATACTGACGAAATCAAAACTGCAATTTCGGAGCATAATGCAGATAGTGTGGCTTTTGATACTTGGTATCAATCGCTAAAGACTACCCGTTTTTTGTTGGCTGGTCGTAATGATATTGATGTGTATTATTGGATAGATGGTTTGGGCGTGGAATGGATTCCATTTATTCAAGCTATCTTAGCAAAGCATCAGCAAGACAATATCTATCTCAATGAAGTAATGGTAGCAAGAGCTTTGTTGCCAACTACAACAGAGGTGAACAAGGTAGAATTACAACATTTATCTGACGTTGATATCCAAACAATGAAAGTGGGTGATTTAGATTCTATGGCGCATCAGTCTAGTAATCGCTACCCTAACACCATCATATCAGAAATGAGAATTGTGGAAGATGCGGTTGAGGGCATCATAAATAAGTATGCTGGTAAGAAAATTGCTATAGTCAGTGATCATGGATTGACTTATCTCTCACAGTTGCAAGGTGGCTTGAACTTGGCTGGTTTTGATTCTGATCATCATGGTAGATTGGCAGTATGTAAAATAGGAAAGGCTACCAATGACAAAAACTATTTTATCTTAGAAGATGGAAATACTGTTTGCGCATTGAATCATAAGTCTTTATGCAATAAGGTTCCGAGAGACCAAGGTATTCATGGAGGCTGTACACCAGAAGAAGTAATGGTACCAATATTTGTAATATCGAATAATCCAAATAACAACCATTGGAGTGTGGTAGTTCTTTCTCAAGAATTGACAACAGTCAATCCACAAGTCAGACTCAGAATCAAAGGATTGTCTGCTTCTGATGTTCCTTATGTTGTTTATAACAACAAATCATATCCATTGACAAAGTTGGGTATGGATGAGTTTATGACAGCTCCACTTGAAGCAAATGAAAATGACAGTGAACTGAGTGTGCTTGTAGGGGATAAGGTGATAGATAGATGTTCTATTCTCTGGAAAAAAGCTGCTCAAGAAGAAGATTTGTTTGATTTCTAAAACAGAAAAGTATGAAAGAAGAATTACAGCAGAAAGTAAGACAGTATTTCTCTGCGATGTCGATATATAAGGATCCTAAGGCAACTAATAGTATCTTTGCAGGTCGCAATTTACCTTCATTTGTAAAGGATTATCTTTTGAAAAGATATTTGAATATCAGTACTGGTGAAATAGATACATTAGGCCTTAATGCTTTCTTAGATAAGGTGATACCTGCTAATGGAGGTACTGTTAAGGATGATATTCTAGCAGGCAAGGAGGTAACATTGCTGGCTCGTTTTTCTATCTATATTGATTTGATAAAAGGAGTAAAGCAGTTCGCAATTCCTGATTATGGTATTAAGCAAAAAGAGGGAATCATTCCTGATTATGTGTATGCTAAACATCCGGGTGAATTGGTTGATGGTGAGAAATGGGGTATTGTAAAACTCTGCTTGTTGCCAGATGATAATAGTAAAGGTGATAAAAACCATGTTCGTATGGTTGACTTTAAACCATTCAAACCTTATAGTTCTGTTGATATAGAGTATCTTCGTGAAGCTCGTCAGTATTTTGATATTAATGAGTGGATTGATGTTTTATTGTCGGCGATGGAATATGATCCAGATGGGTTTACCTCTATAACTCAGAAAATAGAGTTTCTATCTCGTCTGTTAATTTTTGTTGAGCCTCGTTTGAATGTAATAGAACTGGCTCCAAAAGGAACGGGAAAATCATATGTATTTGGAAACTTGTCGAAATATGGTTGGCTTGTGAGTGGTGGTAAAGTTACTCGTGCCAAGTTGTTTTATGATAAGCAAAAGCAGCAAAATGGCATTATTAAAAATCATGACTTCACCGTTTTTGATGAAATTCAAACCATCATCTTTCAGGAACCTGCAGAGATTCAAGCAGCATTGAAATCATACTTGGAAAGTGGAAAGACAACAATAGATAACAATGAGTTTACATCAGAGTGCGGATTGATGTTAATGGGTAATATACCATTGTCAGCCAATCGTTTGCCAATTTCGCCCAATTATTTTGATACGTTGCCAAACAACTTTAAGGAATCTGCTTTGCTTGATCGCTTTCATAGTTTCATTGAGGGTTGGAAGCTTCCTCGTGTCAATGACAGTATGATATTCAAGGGATGGACTATCAACGTGGAGTATTTTTCAGAAATTATGCATACTATGCGTATTCAGAATTCGTACGGATTGTTATTTGATGAATTAGTGGAATTTGAGGCGAAGTCTGATGTTCGTGATTCTAAGGCAATTAAGCGCATTGCTACTGCTTACATGAAGCTACTTTTCCCTCAATGGCAGAAAGTGGAGGATGTAGATAAAGAAGCATTTGACCTTTATTGTTTGCAACCAGCAGTCTATCGTCGTGGTATTATCAAGGAACAGTGTCATTATATTGATCCGGAGTTTAAGATAAGGATGCCTGAGGTTAGGGTGATATAAAATAGGTAATGTTATATATTCGTTAGAGCAACGAAATAAAGTAACAAACGGTGGAGGCTTATCAGTAACCTTCACCGTTTCTTCCAGTTTATGCTTGGTAGAATCGAAAAGTTGGTGGGGTTCATCAGATGAAGGTCACCAAACCTAAATATCTTGAAAACAAAGACTTGCAAAATAGATATTATGACATATTTCATGAAAAAGGGTTAAACTGCAAGTAGGGAAGTAATCAAATCTTATGATTTTTAACATAGATAATCACAATTATAGTTGTTTAGCAAAAGTTTTCTGCTCAAAAATTGTAGATATCGAATAAATATATTATCTTTGCCATGTGTTTTTAAAAATAGAATTATGAATAAGAAGCAATCCACATTAAAAGTAGATAGCATACTGGAGTACTATGACAATCCTCAATTGCTAACCGCAAGGGATTGTTTTGATACCTTGTATTTGTGTTTGCTGTATGAAGATACTCCCGAATGCAAATATACGGCAATTTATTAATTTAGAATGATGAAACAAAGTTTATTGGTTATATCCATGTTTGCTGCCATGACTTTGCCTGCCTCCTCGCAGGAGGATAGCACCAAGACTATACACCGCATCGCACTGGATGCGGTGCCATCTACCATATTTCATACTAACGAGTTTCTGCGTGGAGGGAATGATGAGGCTCGGACGATGAATCACGACATGACTTTTACGCTGAAGTATGCCTTCATGAATAAGGAGGAGGTGAGACCTGGCTCCATCTATCAGGGGGCGTATCAGGGTGTAGGCTTGGCTAGACATGAGTTTAACCAGTGGCTGGCAAACCCGATATCCGTGTATCTGTTTCAGGGGGCACCGATTGTGAACCTATCCCGCAGGGTGTCGCTCAACTATGAGTGGAACCTGGGAATGGCGTTCGGATGGAATGCCTATGACGAGCTGAACAATCCTGAAAACAAGGTGATAGGCTCCAAAGCTACGGCATATATTGATGTTGATTTGTATATGAAGTGGATGCTCTCGAAATATCTAGACCTGAATGCTGGTATTTCGCTGACTCATTTCTCTAATGGCAACACCACTTATCCTAATATGGGACTCAATACGGGTGGCATAAGATTGGGACTGGCTTATTACATCAACCGACAACCATTGGCTGTGCCGAAGGTGGAGCGGGAGAAGCTGCCGGATAGCCGTGGTCTTTACACGGATGTGGTATTGTATGGCGCATGGAAGCAGGGTATAGCACATGATGGTGTGTCGAGCTATCTGCTGGATGGCAAGTATGCCGTGATGGGCTTCAATATCAACCCGATGTACCGGTTGAACCCGTGGCTGAGTTTGGGTGCTTCGCTTGATGGTGTGTACGACCGTTCAGCTAGCAGGGAGAATGATTCTTGGGGCGAGGTGGTGAATCATAAGTTTAGTACCCAGGCTGGTCTGGGGCTTTCGGCTCGTGGCGAGTTTGCCATGCCTTATTTCAGCATCAACTTCGGTGTAGGAACCTATCTGTTTGGCAATCGCAACGATTTCAGGGGTGTATATGAGGTGCTTGCCCTGAAAATTCATGTGAGCCGACGTGCCATGCTGCACATCGGCTACAGTCTGGTGGATTTCAAGACTCCTAACAATCTGATGCTAGGCTTGGGATGGCGCTTTGGCGGCAAATAATTCTGCCACTTTCTCCAGCCATTCCTTGTCAATGTCATCAAAGGTATCGAGGTGTTCACTGTCAATATCCAGTACGGCGATCACCTCACCGTTTCGGATAACGGGTACAACAATCTCTGAACGGGAGGCACTGCTGCAGGCAATATGCCCTGGAAATTTTTCAACATCTTTTACCACGATGGTTTCCGCCTTGTCCCAAGCCGTTCCGCAAACTCCCTTGCCCCTTTTGATGCGGGTGCAGGCCAGCGGTCCCTGGAAAGGACCCAGCACAAGAGTTCCGTCGATGACCCGGTAGAAGCCTACCCACCAGAAGTGGAAGGTGTCCATGATGCATGCTGAAATATTCGCCATATTGGCGATGATGTTGCTTTCGCCCTCTACGAGCGACTTGAGCTGAGGGAGGAGCGTGGCGTAAAGTTCCTCCTTCGTTTCTCCTTTTATAATAAGATGTTCTGCCATGATGTCTTTACTTTT
>ERZ773202.954-NODE-954-length-21643-cov-7.612285_pt1 | contig 21643 bp, 19 predicted proteins | sample MGYA00580998_ERZ773202 | MGnify/ENA primary metagenome ERZ773202 (study PRJEB29015, sample SAMEA2737803) | human gut metagenome | biome: human gut; feature: human-associated habitat; material: faeces | place: China | collected 2012 ...
GAAGAAACGTTGGGTGCTTCAGAAGAAACGTCGGGTGCTTCAGAAGAAACGCCAGTTGTTCAAAAGAGCTGTTGTCGATGTTTCAAAAAGTATATATAAGCACAAAGGGTTAAAACGTTGTTACCAACATTCTAACCCTTTGTAGGTCGGGATGACAAGACTCGAACTTGCGACCTCACGCCCCCCAGACGCGTGCGCTAACCAACTGCGCTACATCCCGTACTTTTGTAAAGCGGTGCAAAGGTACGCAATTTCGGTGGTTTAACAAAATTATTTGCCAACTTTTTCTTGTCAAATAGTGTTTAATCGTTATTCTACTGATGCAGTGTTGCCATCAGTGCTACTTCCGTGCTTTTGGGTTAATCCTCCTTCTGAGGATAAGTCATATTGGCATCGGTAATAACATCGAGCACCTCCTCGCAGTACTTGCGCGACTCCCAGCGAGCCATTGGCAGGTCGTGGAGCAGCCAGTTGCCGCAGTCCTGCGGTGCTGCGCCAGGTATCTCGCCCTCAAAGTCAGCCACGAAGCGGAACGTGCGGCGCATGAGGTCGACGATGTCGCGCGGCTCAAGGTCGCCACGCATAAGCAGATAGTTGCCAGTGAGGCAGCCCATCGGTCCCCAATAGACGATGCGGTCCTTCCACTCGGCATCATTGCGCAGGTATGTAGCAGCGAGATGCTCGATGGTGTGGAGTGCACCTGGGTGCAAAGCCGGCTCGCGGTTGGGTTCCTTCATGCGGATGTCGAAGGTTGTTACGGTGTCGCCACCTACTGTGTCTTTGCGCGAGACGTAGATGCCGCGCAAAAGGGTGTTGTGGTTTATTGTGAAGCTTGGTATTTTTTCCATTGTTTTATTGTTTTAGGCGGCGTATAAGCCGAACTAAGCCTTCTTAGGCCTTCTTAAGCCATTGCTGACTAAGCCTTCTCAGGCCTTCCTAAGCCTTCCCCGACGGGGAGGGTTGGGAGGGGCTTGAGGGTTGGGAGAGGCTCTTTTTACCTTTTTACTTTTTTACTTTTTCAAGGAATGCCTTTGTCACCTCGAACGATCCTTCAGCCATGCGCTCCCAGAAGTCGTAGTACATCTGTGCTTTATGATCTTTGAGTGGAATGTCGCTGATGATGCGGAAGCTGACGAACGGCGTGTTGTAGATGTGGCAGGTCTGCGCTATTGAGCAGCTCTCCATGTCGACTGCCATAGCCGTGGGGAAGTCGTCGAGGATTTGCTGCATCTTCTCGCGCGAGTTGACAAACCAGTCGCCGGTGACGATGAGTCCGGCGTGAACGCGCGTGTGGCAGTTGAGCGATGTGGCGGTGGCTACGAGGCGTGCATCGCTCTCGAAACGCTCAGGCATTCCGAGCACCTGCCCCATGGCGCACTCGTCGCCACAGTAGACATCGTGGTAGCAGCAAGCGGTGCTCACCACCACCTCACACACCTCAAGACTTGTGTCGGCACCGCCAGCTACACCGGTGGAGATGACGAGGTCGGGGTGGAAGGCTGCTATCAATTCGGATGCTCCCACCGCTGCGTTCACCTTGCCGATGCCACACTTCTGCATTACTATCTCGTTGTCGCCGATGCTGCCCACCACGAATGTGCGACCGGCAACGGTCTGTTCCTTCTTATCGGACGCAAGCGTTTGCAACTGTGCAAACTCCTTGTCCATCGCTACGATAACACCTATGCGCATTACTTCTTCACCTGGATTACGAGATACTTGCTTGTTGACCAGAAGAGCTGCGGATTGCTGATGCGCAGAACGTACTGCTTATTGGCATCCTGCTGCAAGGTGTATGAGCTTGACGGGTGCATGGTGAGAATCTTAGCCGACTTAGAGTAGAGTTTTATCTCCTTCTGCACGCGGATATCAATCTTTGTGAAGTAGCTCTTGTTGAAGTTAGCCTGCAGCACCTTCGAGCCATCGAGAATGCGCTGTTCCTTCAGTTCCTTCTTTGTACCGAATACGAACCACGCGGTGTTGAGCTGTGCATCCTGATCGTTGATGGTCTCCGTCTTCTTAGACGACTCCTCTTTCAGCGTCGAGACATTATCGTTAAGCCCTGTTATGGTCTTGTCGAGGTCGGCGATGTGTATGTTTTTAGCGTCGAGTTCGGCGCGCAACTGCTGCAACTGCTGCTCTTTATCGTTGATTTGAGCAACGAGTCCTTCGATAGTGCGACGCAGCTGGTCGCCCTTAATGCTCGATTCGCGGAGCTGCTGACGCAACTTCTCGAGCAGAGCACGGTTTTGCTGCATTGTAGAAGAGATGAAGCGCACGTCCTCCAGCATCTGCTGACGACTATTGGCACCCTCTCCCGACTTAGCCACTACGACACGGTTCTCCGCCTCACTTATCTCGCGCAAGCCGGTCTGAATTTGGTTGAATGTCTCCATCATGTCGTTGATTTCGCCATCCTTCTGCGAGATGATGCGCTGGAGCGAGTCTACCTGCTCTTCATCTTGATTTGTCTCACCCTTCGATTTGTTCGTAAAATCGCATGATGTTATAGCAAGCAACATCATTGATAATAGTACAAAAGATAGTTTTTTCATATTATTCGTTTTGTTGTTATTTCTCTATTCTTCGTTTCTAAACTTCTTCTTTTTAAACTCCTCGGGCGCAGCCTCGCGCAGAGCGTAGCGCTCCTTATTGCTTAGCTTCGGTTTCTTCTCCTTAGCCTGTTCTTTTAGTGCCTTGCGCGCCGATATGTCTACGCCAGCGCAGCCTGCCACTACAACGACAATCTCGCCACGTGGCTCGGTCTGCTTGAAGTGGGCGATTATCTCTGCGAGCGTTCCGCGCACACTCTCCTCGTGCAGTTTTGAAATCTCGCGACACACACTCGCCTGACGATCATCGCCAAAGAACTCGGCAAACTGCTCGAGCGTCTTCACCAAACGGTAGGGCGACTCGTAGAATATCATCGTACGTGTCTCTGTCTGCAGCGACTGCAGAAGCGTTTGTCTACCCTTCTTCTGCGGCAGAAAACCCTCGAAGCAGAAGCGATCGCAGGGCAGACCCGAACTGACGATTGCCGGAACGAACGCCGTAGCACCGGGCAGACACTGCACCGTGATGCCAGCCTTAGCAGCCTCGCGAGCGAGGAAGAAACCAGGGTCACTGATGCCCGGCGTACCGGCATCGCTGATGAGTGCTATCGTTTCGCCAGCTTTTAGACGGTCGACAACTGAAGCCGTAGTGCCGTGCTCGTTGAACTTATGATGCGACATCAGCCGGTTCTTTATATCGAAATGCTGAAGCAGAACGCCCGATGTGCGAGTATCCTCGGCGAGCACCAAGTCGGCTTCTTTCAATATGCGAATGGCACGCATCGTCATATCTTCCATATTGCCCACCGGAGTAGGCACAATATATAATATACCCATATTGTGGGCAAATATAGCTATATTAATCAAGAACGGCAAAAAAACATGTCGTTTCTTTGCAATTTTTAAAACGTATTCGTAAATTTGTACTCACAATGAAAGCAAATTTAGAGGGCGAGAAGTATCGCCAAGGTAGAATCGAAGTAGTGTGCGGTTCGATGTTCTCGGGCAAGACCGAAGAACTGATACGCCGCATCAAGCGAGCGACATTCGCCCGCCAGAGAGTAGTTATATTCAAACCACAGATAGACACACGCTATTCTGAGGAGGAGGTGGTGAGCCACGACCGCAACGCCGTGATGTCGGTGCCACTCAGCACATCAACTGAGATACTGGAGTACGTGCAGAACCACACCACCAGCACCGAGGGTTACGACTTCGACGTGGTGGGCATCGACGAGGCACAGTTCTTCGGCATGGATCTCGTAGAGGTGTGCAACCAACTCGCCAACAACGGTGTGCGCGTGATTATCGCCGGCTTGGACATGGATTTCCAGTGTACGCCCTTCGGGCCGATACCGGCTCTGTGCGCCGTAGCCGACGAGGTGACAAAGGTACACGCCATCTGCGTGAAGTGCGGAGCACTCGCCTACGTGAGCCACCGCCTTGTACACGACCAGAACCAGGTGCTCATTGGCGAGCAAACCGAATACGAACCGCTCTGCCGCGAGTGCTACAAGAAAGCAACAAACAAATAATTATATGAGCGAAGAAAAGATTACACTCGACAAAGTGATACGCTGGGCAACAGTAGCCGCCATCAGTATTGCCGTCTTTGCCATCACCGACTATCTGAGCAGCGTGCTGCTACCCTTCTTCATCGCATGGTTGCTGGCATACCTGCTCTACCCGATGGTGAAGTTCATACAGTATCGTATGCACATAAAGATACGTGCCATAGCGATTATCATCGCCATGCTCGCCATTCTGTCGGTAATCGGACTGCTCATCTACTTCATCGTACCACCGATGGTGAGCCAGTTTCAGAAGCTATACGAGTTCATACTCCACTGGCTACATCAAACCACACACACCAACGACTTCTCGCGTATGGTGAAAGACTGGGCGGTACAGAACCAGGAAGCGATAGAACGCTTCTTCAAGAGCAAGGACTTCAGCGACACACTGAAGACGGCAATGCCGAAGGTGTTCTCTGTGATAGGACAGACAGCCAACATCATAATGTCCATCATCGCCTCGTGTATCACACTGCTCTACACGTTCTTCATACTGCTCGACTACGAATTCCTCACCACCAGCTGGGTGAAGATATTCCCGAAGAAGAACCGCCCGTTCTGGCAAGAACTGGCTCAGGACGTAGAGCGCGAAATGAACAACTACATACGCGGACAAAGTCTCGTGGCACTGTGTATGGGCATCATGTTCTGCGTAGGCTTCAGCCTCATGGACTTCCCCATGGCTATCGGTCTGGGCATACTCATCGGCGTGATGGACCTCGTGCCCTATCTGCACACCTTCGCACTCATACCTACCGCCTTCCTCGCCATGCTCAAAGCAGCCGACACGGGGCAGGACTTCTGGATGGTGTTCGGACTGGCATTCGGACTATTCTGCGTAGTGCAGATTATCACCGACATGTTCGTCACACCGAAAATCATGGGCAAAGCGATGGGACTCAACCCTGCCATACTGCTGCTCTCGCTCTCGGTGTGGGGTACACTGCTCGGCTTCATCGGACTAATTGTCGCGCTGCCACTCACATCGCTGATCATTGCCTACTGGCAACGCTACGTGACAAAGGAACACCTTAACGAAGACGAGGACAACGCGCAAAAAACAGTAGAAAGCCAACAGAAATAGAAGAAAAAGGAGCGGAAAACGCAAAAAACAAATAAAATATTTGCGTATATTACAAAAAACCACTACCTTTGCACTCGCTTTTGGAATACAAAGCAAATACGGAGACTCGCTAGCTCAGTTGGTAGAGCACAACACTTTTAATGTTGGGGTCATGGGTTCGAGCCCCATGCGAGTCACGAAAAAGAGGATACAACTTCGGTTGTATCCTCTTTTTTTTGTTTAAGCGTTTGGTGCTTTCCTACAAAAATCGTATCTTAGCCATCTGAAACAGAAGACCTATGGCATTCGAAAAAGAAATAAAGGAATACGACGACTTGCGAAGCAAATACCAAACGCTCGTTGTCGACAGAATGAATAAAGAAGAATACGTCAAGTATAACGAAGTGCTCTTCTCTACACACTCGTGTGCTATAGAGGGCAACTCGTTCTCCGTGGACGACACACGCGAGCTGAAGGAGAAGGGATTAGGCATGATTCCGGCTGGCAAAACGCTGTTCGAGGCTTTCGAGATGCTCGACCACTTCGAGGCTTTCGAGTATATGGTGCAGAACCTTCAGCATCCGCTCAACGAAACGCTGCTGAAGGAGATTAACCGCCGCGTAACAAGTCACACGCTCGCCTACCGTGCGCCCGACGCCACTCCAGGCGAATACACGACAACCGACATGGCTGCCGGCGACACCGTGTTCGGCGACCACGAAGAACTAATAGCCCGAGTGCCGCGACTGCTGGAGTCGACGGAGCAGACCATTGTTTCTGCAGCCACACACCCGATGGTGGTTGCCGCCCGCTTCCACGGCTTCTACGAGTATCTGCACCCATTCCGCGACGGAAACGGCAGAACAGGTCGTCTTGTGAGCAACTATATCCTGCTGCGCATGGGCCATCCGCTGCTCATCATCCCGTCGGAAGCCCGACAGGAGTACATCGCCGCCCTACGCATGATTCGCACCGAAGCCACCGACGAGCATCTCGTACGCTTTTTCTTCAAGATGGCGGTGAAGCGGATGCAGGAGGAGATGAAGCAGAAGGAAGCGAATACCAAGCGATTCAGCACATTCCTCTTCTAAAGCAATTACGCGGTACGCAGCACGATAGTGGCAGAGGACGCCACTGAATTCTGCACTTCAACAATCGGACTCCGTACGCCACCCAATCGGTTTCCGTACGCCGCCCGATCAGATTCCGTACGCCGCCCGATCAGATTCCGTTCGCTACACGATGACATTTCATGAACAGAAGGATGACATTTCATGAACAGAAGGATGACATTTCGTGAACAGAAGAATGACATTTCGTGAACAGAAAGACGAGACGGTTTGTGAATCAGACCGACTCATCGAGGTCGTATAGCACGAGCGAGCCGAGCACAACCAGTGCTATCGCTATCATGAGCGAAGTATGGAACAGCGTTGTCCACTCGGCTGACGGGGGGAAGGAGACGGAAGCGGGAAGCGAGAGCGAGAGCGAGCCCACCCTATCCTGTATGGCGTGAGCCACATCGCCGAGAAAACCGCCAACCGCGCCACACACGCGCAGCTTGAGCAGTTGAAAACCGTTGAAGAAGAAGAAGACGGCAACGCAGACCGCTGCCATCGCTGCCGTCCACAAGCGGTAGAGACGGTAGCAGCGGGCATCCACCTCCTCGGGCAGACGGCGCATGAGGCGATCGGTGAATCCTTCGTCAGCGATATCCATACGAGTGCTGTCGGCGAAGAACCGCTGAAGAAGCGCCTCGTCGACAGTCTCGTCATAACTTATTTTATTCTTTACATCAGTCATAGCATGATTGAATTTTTACGATGTCTTTTATTTTCCACCTACATTTAAGGCCTAAGAATATCCGTTCTGCCGCAGGAATGCGGTAAGTTTCTGCTTTCCGCGGAAGAGATGCGACTTCACCGTGCCCTCCGCCATGCCCGTTATTGCGGCGATGCGTTCGATGGGATAGCCGTCGACGAGCTGTAGCGTGACGCATGTGCGCTCAGCGTCGGGCAGACTGGCGAGAGCACCGTAGACATCCATCCCGAGCGACCGGTCGGCACCGGCTGCAGCGGGGCACACTGCGTCGAGGTCATCGGCAGACGGGCGCAGCCGGTGCCGATAGTCGTAGAACACGTTGTAGGCTATGCGGAAGAGCCATGTGGAGAACGCCGCCGAGCCGCGAAACGTCCCGATGCTGGTATAAGCCCTTATGAAGGTGTCCTGCGCGAGGTCGTCGCTCAGCTGCGCGTCTCCCAGCGTCTGGTGGAGGAAGAAGCGCCTTATAGGCGACTGATACTTCCTGACAAGATGGTCGAAAGCCGTCTTGTCGTGAAGCTCAGCCACCTGCTGTATAAGAGAGAGATCGTCGTTAGTATCCTTCATATCGTTCTGTCTTTAAAAGAATGGGGTCAATGGTCGGTTTCGTCCTCGTCATCGCGCTTCTGCCACGGCATCTTACTGTCGTAGTTGTACTTCACCATGAACATCTGTCCGAGTCCGATGCACGCCACAAGAGCGCCTATGCCCATGAGCGACTGCATACCGAAGAACCAAAAGAAAATCATGAGTCCGGCACCAATCGACGTGTTGCGCACTCCGCGGCGCCACATATACTCGGGCGACTTCTTGCTGAGCGGTTTCAGTTCGTCGTTGAACGGTTCGCCCTTCTCCATAGCCATCTCAGCCAGTCGCACGCGGTCTTTGTGGCGGCGCATGAAGTAGCGTATGACGAGCAGAACGACAATGATAGGCGCAAGGAAGCACAGCAGCATCGGCACGAAAACGCACACTATAAGGAAGAACTTTATGATCCATCCGGGTAAACTGTTGTAGAACGAGAGCAGTTCGTCGCGACTGACGGGGGCATCGTTGTCGAACGTGGCTCCGCCGTTAGTGGCAGACGCCGTGTCGGCAGTTACAGTATCCGAGTAAGCCACTACGCCCTCCTCCTCGTCGGTAGCGTCCTTGTCCTTCTTGTCCACCATCTGCGTGTGCGGACGGTTGCGGTGAGACTGTTGTGCGACGGAAGCCATAGGAGCCGCTGCACTGAGCGCGAGCAGCATTGCCATTAAAAAGATTGTCTTTTTCATATCTATTCGTATTTTTTAGTTGTTTCTATATGTTTGACTGATAATGAAAGCGATAAGTTGCAAAGCTACAAAAAAATTCTTCGGAATATGGAGCGCGTTAGCTACATTTTTTGTATCTTTGTATCTGCTTCTATGTCATACATTATAAACTACACATTATTATATAGTATAATATCACGGGTAAAACAGGATTGGAACCCACGAAGCAGAACAGAACTTTAGAAAAAACGAAACTTACAGATATGAACGACTTTAGAAAATTCGCAACAAGTAGACTCGGCATTAACGGCATGATGCTCGACGACGTGATGAAGGCTCAGGCGCAGTACCTCAACCCGTACATCCTTGAGGAGCGCCAGCTCAACGTGACACAGATGGACGTGTTCTCGCGCTTGATGATGGACCGCATCATCTTCCTCGGCACCGAAATCAACGACTATACAGCTAACACACTCTCGGCTCAGCTGCTCTACCTCGACTCAGTAGACCCAGGCAAGGACATCTCTATATACATCAACTCGCCTGGCGGTAGCGTGACAGCAGGCCTCGGCATCTACGACACCATGCAGTTCATCACCTCCGACGTGGCTACGATGTGTACAGGCATGGCGGCTTCGATGGCAGCAGTGCTGCTCGTGGCAGGTCAAGAAGGCAAGCGCTCGGCACTGAAGCACAGCCGCGTGATGATTCACCAGCCGCTCGGCGGCGTGCAGGGTCAGGCTTCGGACATCGAGATCGAAGCACGCGAGATACAGAAGTTCAAGAAAGAACTCTACACCATCATCTCCGAACACTCGCATACACCGTTCGACAAGGTGTGGGCTGACTCCGACCGCAACTACTGGATGACAGCCGAGGAGGCGAAGGAGTACGGAATGATTGACCAGGTAATGATACGCAAGAAGTAAAAGAGAAGAGAAAAACGAAAATGCCAAAGAAAGTATGTAGCTTCTGCGGAAGAAGCGAGAAGGACGTAAACTTCCTCATAACCGGAATGAACGGCTTCATCTGCGACTCGTGTGCGCAGCAGGCCTACCAGATAGTGCTCGAAGCCGGCTTCGGACCGGAGGGAACACGTAAGAACTCGGGCGCGTTCGACGTGTCGCTCAACGACGTGCCGAAGCCAACAGAGATAAAAGAATATCTCGACGAATACATCATCGGTCAGGACGATGCAAAGAAGTATCTGTCCGTAGCCGTTTACAACCACTACAAACGTCTGCAGCAGCACACCAATGACGCTGAGGACGACGGCGTGGAGATAGAGAAGAGCAACATCATCATGGTCGGCTCGACCGGCACGGGCAAGACTCTCCTTGCACGCACCATAGCAAAGCTACTGAAGGTGCCGTTCACCATCGTAGACGCAACGGTGTTCACCGAGGCGGGATACGTGGGCGAGGACGTGGAGAGCATACTCTCGCGCCTGCTGCAGGTGGCTGACTACAACGTGGAGGCAGCGCAGCGAGGCATCGTCTTCATCGACGAGATAGACAAGATAGCGCGCAAAGCAGACAACCCGAGCATCACACGCGACGTGAGCGGTGAGGGTGTGCAGCAGGGCCTGCTCAAGCTGCTCGAGGGAACAATGGTAAACGTGCCGCCAAAGGGTGGACGCAAGCACCCCGACCAGGACTATATACACGTCGACACACGCAACATTCTGTTCATCTGCGGCGGTGCATTCGACGGCATCGAGCGCAAGATAGCACAGCGTCTGAACACTCACGTGGTGGGTTTCAACTCGGTGCAGAACGTGCGCAGCATCGACAAGGGCAACCTCATGAAGTATATCCTGCCGCAAGACTTGAAGTCGTTCGGCTTGATACCCGAGATTATCGGACGCCTGCCGGTGCTCACCTACCTCAATCCGCTCGACCGCGAAGCACTGCGACGCATCCTCGTAGAGCCGAAGAACTCCATCATAAAGCAGTACACGAAGCTCTTCGAGATGGACGGCATCAAACTGGAGTTCGCACCAGACACATTCGACTTCATCGTGGACAAAGCCGTTGAGTACAAACTCGGTGCACGCGGACTGCGCTCTATCGTGGAGTCAATCGTGATGGATGCCATGTTCGAGGCCCCAACAAAGAACATCGACAACTTCACCGTAACGCTGGAGTACGCAAAGGCGCAACTGGAGAAGTCAAATCTACAATAGTATCCGAAAGGATATTAAGAACTTTATATTACTATGACTGCTACAATTAACCTCAACGAACAGCTAAAACACCACTTCGGGTTCGACTCGTTCAAGGGCGATCAAGAAGCTATTATACGCAATCTGCTTGAAGGCAATGACACATTCGTGCTCATGCCTACAGGCGGAGGCAAGAGTTTGTGCTATCAGCTGCCGTCACTAATCATGGAAGGCACCGCAATCGTGGTGTCGCCACTCATCGCGCTGATGAAGAACCAAGTGGATGTAGTGAACGGACTCAGCGAGGAAAGTGGCGTGGCTCACTATCTGAACTCGTCACTCAACCGCGCTGCCATCAATCAAGTGTACAAAGACGTACACGAAGGACGCACTAAACTGCTCTATGTGGCACCGGAGTCGCTCAACAAAGAGGACAACTTAGAGTTCTTCCGTTCGTTTAAGATTTCGTTCTACGCCATCGACGAGGCGCATTGTATATCGGAGTGGGGACACGACTTCCGCCCCGAGTATCGCAACATACGCCCCACAATCAACAAGATTGGCGCAGCACCAGTCATAGCACTCACAGCCACTGCCACCGACAAGGTGCGCATGGACATAAAGAAAAGTCTCGGCATCACCGACGCTAAGGAGTTCAAGAGCTCGTTCAACCGCGCCAACCTCTACTACGAGGTGCGCCAGAAGACGAACGATATCGACAAACAGATAATAAAATTCATAAAACAACACCCTGGCAAGAGCGGTATCATCTACTGCATCTCGCGCAAGAAGGTGGAAGAATTAGCTGCCGTGCTGAAAGCCAATGACATAAAAGCCGCTGCCTACCACGCCGGACTCGACTCGGCAACACGCTCGCAGACGCAAGACGACTTCCTCATGGAGCGCATCGACGTAATCGTGGCTACCATAGCCTTCGGCATGGGCATCGACAAACCCGATGTGCGCTTCGTGATACACTACGACATACCGAAGAGTCTTGAGGGCTACTACCAAGAGACGGGACGCGCAGGACGCGACGGAGGCGAAGGTATATGCATCGCTTTCTACGCCTACAAAGACCTGCAGAAGCTGGAAAAATTCATGGAGGGCAAGCCCGTGGCAGAACAGGACATCGGCAAGCAACTGCTGCAGGAGACTGCCGCATACGCCGAGACATCGGTATGCCGACGCAAGGTGTTGCTCCACTACTTCGGCGAGGAATACACAAAGGAGAACTGCGGCAACTGCGACAACTGCCTACACCCGAAGGTGCAGCGCGACGGTCAGGAGGCTCTGCTCATCGTTCTGAAAGCTATCATCGCCGTGAAGGAGGCTTTCCGCCAAGACTATATCGTCGACTTTGTGAAAGGACGCGCCACAGACGACATCGTGAGTCACCACCACGAACAACTCGAAGAGTTCGGTGCTGGCGAGGATATGCCCGTAAAGATATGGAACCCTGTGATACGCCAAGGTATGATAGCAGGCTACATACACAAGGACATCGAAAGCTACGGACTTCTGAAGATGACAGCCGCAGGCAAGCGCTACGTGAAGAACCCTACACCATTCACATACGTAGAGGACACCGACTTCTCGGAAACCGAGGAAGAAGCAAGCGAAGCAACAGCTTCTGCGCTCGACCCAACACTCTACAACATGCTCCTCGACCTCAGAAAGAAGACCGCACGCAAGCAGAACCTGCCGGCATACGTCATCTTTCAAGACGTATCGCTCGAACAGATGGCAACGATGTACCCCGTAACGCTCGAAGAGCTGCGCAACATTCAGGGCATCGGCGTGGGCAAGGCAAACCGCTATGGCAAGCCGTTCTGCGAACTGATTAGCCAGTACTGCAAAGACAACGAGATAGAACGCCCCGAAGAGCTCTTCGTGCGCACCGTAGCGAAGGACTCAATGAAGAAGGTGAAGATAATACAGTATCTCGATCGACGTATGCCACTCGACGATATTGCCTCAGCACTTGGACTCGACTTCGAGGACTTGCTCAACGACCTCGATGCCATCGTCTACAGCGGAACGAAGCTGAACATAGACTACTTCCTTGAGGACGTGATGGACGAAGACCAAATAGACGACATCTACGAGTACTTCCGCGAGTCGGACACCGACGACATCGACACCGCACTCGACGAACTCGGCGACTACGAAGAGAACGAAATACGCCTCGTGCGCATCAAGTTCCTCTCCGAACAAGCCAACTAACACAGCCAAGGGGTGCAGTCAGGGGGTGCACTTGTCTCAAGTGCACCAAATATATTTAACAGTGCATCTATTGTGTCGGTGCAGTTGAGACAACTGCACCCCCTTAGGAGACAACTGCACCCCCTGACTGACCCAAGCTTCCACAAAATCCGTTAATTAGCATTAACGCCACAAATAAATCGACTTTTATTTTTCGCGTATGGATTTTTATTGCTAAATTTGCACGCAATAAATTTTTAAGTTATATGTCATCATTTGTTGCTGATAAAATTGTAATGGACGGTCTCACATACGATGACGTCCTTCTTATCCCCGCTTATTCAGAGGTACTGCCCAAGACGGTAGAGTTGAAAACCAAGTTCTCGCGTAACATCTGCTTGAATGTGCCCTTTGTCACAGCAGCCATGGACACCGTAACGGAGTCGGCTATGGCTATTGCCATCGCACGCGAAGGCGGCATCGGTGTTATTCACAAGAACATGTCTATCGAAGACCAGGCGCGTCAGGTAGCCATCGTAAAGCGTGCTGAGAACGGCATGATCTACGATCCGGTGACAATCCGTCGTGGCAAAACCGTGAAGGATGCCCTCGAAATGATGGCGGAATATCACATCGGCGGTATACCAGTAGTAGACGACGAGTGCCACCTCGTTGGCATTGTCACCAACCGCGACCTTCGTTTTGAGCGCCATCTCGACAAAATCATCGACGACGTGATGACACACGAAAACCTCGTGACCACACACATCAAGACCGACCTCGCAGCAGCTGCAGACATCCTGCAGTCGAACAAGATTGAGAAGCTGCCGGTTGTAGACAACGAGAACCACCTTGTCGGCCTCATCACATACAAGGACATCACCAAAGCAAAGGATAAGCCAATGGCTTGCAAGGACGAGAAGGGTCGTCTGCGCGTAGCAGCAGGCGTAGGCGTAACGGTTGACACACTCGACCGCATGAGCGCACTCGTAGAGGCAGGTGCCGACGCTATCGTTATCGACACTGCTCACGGCCACTCTAAGTTCGTTATCGAGAAGCTCCGCGAGGCTAAGGCTTCGTTCCCGAACGTAGACATCGTTGTGGGCAACGTGGCTACCGGCGAGGCAGCAAGAATGCTCGTTGACAATGGTGCTGATGCCGTTAAGGTAGGTATCGGTCCGGGTTCAATCTGCACAACCCGCGTCGTAGCAGGCGTTGGTGTTCCGCAGCTCTCTGCCGTTTACGACGTTTACTCTGCACTCCAGGGCACTGGCGTTCCATTGATCGCCGACGGCGGCTTGCGCTACTCGGGCGACATCGTGAAGGCTATCGCAGCTGGTGGTAGCTCAGTGATGATTGGCTCACTCGTCGCAGGTACAGAAGAGAGCCCCGGCGACACTATCATCTTCAACGGACGTAAGTTCAAGAGCTACCGCGGCATGGGCTCACTTGAGGCTATGGAGAACGGCTCAAAGGACCGCTACTTCCAGGCAGGCACCAAGGACGTGAAGAAGCTCGTGCCGGAAGGCATCGCCGGACGCGTACCTTACAAGGGAACAGTGCAGGAGGTGATTTACCAGCTCATCGGCGGTCTGCGCTCAGGCATGGGCTACTGCGGAGCCGGCACTATCGAGGATATGCACAACGCTAAGTTCACACGCATCACAAACGCTGGCGTACTCGAGAGCCATCCACACGACATCACAATTACAAGTGAGGCACCGAACTACTCGCGCCCACAGTAATAAATAATTGAACACAGAAAGAAAGCCCAACAACCACATGGCACGGGTGTGTAACGTATTCGAAACAAAAGAAACGAAACATGCCGCGCTGTGTAGTTATTGGGTTTTCAGCCCAATTCAAATATATAAAAACCGTGGGGAGAAAGCCCCAACAAACAAACAACAAGAAAAGATGAAGGTAAAATCATTGTTGATAGCAATGCTCGTGGCAGCAACCACAGCGTCGGCTCAGACAGCCGACCCAACTATCATGACTATAAACGGAAAGGCTGTGCCTCGCTCAGAATTCGAGTACTCGTACAACAAGAACAACTCGGAGACAGTTGTCGACAAGAAGAGCGTTGAGGAATACGTAGACCTGTTTGTAAACTACAAACTCAAGGTGATGGCAGCCGAAGAGGCAGGCATCGACACAACAAAGGCTTTCCGCGACGAGTTTCGCATGTATCGCGACCAACAGATACGTCCTTCATTCATCAACGACAACGACGTAGAACGCGAAGCACGCAAAATCTACGAAGACACCCGTAAACGCATCGACGAGAGCGGTGGCATGGTACGCTCACGCCATATCCTCGTCGCACTGAAGCAGAACGCATCAAAGGCGCAGAGCGACTCTGCCCTCGTACGCGCCGACTCTATATACAACGCACTCATCAAGGGTGCCGACTTCGCTACTCTCGCACAGCGTTGCTCAGACGATAAAGGTTCGGCACGCCGCGGTGGCGATCTCTCATGGGCACAGCGTGGATACATGGTGAAGGAGTTTGAAGATGTCATCTTCTCAGCGAAGGTTGGCGAAATCTCCAAGCCGTTCCTATCACCCTATGGTTATCACATTGTGAGAGTGGATGCCAAGCAGAACTTCTTCCCCTACGACACCATACGCGCAGACATACACCGCTTCATAGAGAGTCGCGGTCTGCGTGAGCATATTATTTCGCAGAACATCGACTCAATAGCTAAGCACTCCGTACCGCAGTGCACACCGGAGGACGTACTCAATCGCCGTGCTGACGAGATGGCGGCTGCCGACCCGGCGCTGAAGAGCCTCATCCGCGAATACCACGACGGACTGCTGCTCTACGAAATATCTAACCGCACCGTATGGGATAAGGCTGCAAAGGACGAAGCTGGTCTCGCTGCTTACTTCAAGAAGAACCGCAAACGCTACAAGTGGGAGAAGCCGCGCTTCAAGGGCATCGCCTATTGGGTGAAGGAACAGGGCGACGTAGAGGCAGTTAAGGCATCGCTGAAGAAAGTACCATTCGAGCAGTGGCCGGAGCACCTGCGCAAGGAGTTCAACGACTCTACAATACGCATCAAGGTGGTGAAAGGCATCTTCCGTGAGGGCGACAACGCGCTCATCGACAAGGTAGTGTTCGGTAAGGACACCACTGTGGCTGACGTGAAGGACTTCCCCATCTCGGCTACATACGGCGAGAAGCTGAAGGCACCGAAGACATACAACGACGTACGCGAACTCGTGGTGACTGACTATCAGGAGCAGCTCGAAAAGGCATGGATTGAAGCACTGCGCAAGCGCTACACCGTAGTGCTGAACAAGGAAGTGCTCAGCACCGTAAACAAGCACTAAACGTAGGTAGTGGTGCTAAGCACCATGGCTGACACTATACATATTAATATATATACATACATGAGAAAACAACGCAACATAATACTGGCGACATTCGCTGCTGCGACATTCCTCGTAGGCATCGGAGCCAACGCCGGCAGCCACGCCGGTTCGGCACCCGAGCTCACGCAGGACACGCTCACCACAGAGGAACGCGCGCCAGAACATAGTATCGTAGACGAAGTGATATGGGTGGTAGGCGACCAGCCCATCCTCAAGTCGGACGTGGAGATGATGAAACTGCAAGGCGAGATGGAAGGAATGACCTGGGATGGCGACCCCGACTATATCATTCCCGAACAGATAGCTGTACAGAAGCTCTTCCTACATCAGGCAGAAATCGACTCTATCAATGTCACCGAGGCAGAGATAGCACAAAACATCGAGATGCAAATCAACCGCTGGATACAGCAGGCTGGCTCGCGCGAGAAACTCGAGGAATACAAGAAGATGTCAATCACACAGATGCGCCAGCAGTTGCATGACGACTTCCGCAACAATCAGCTCATACAGCAGATGCGCGAGAAACTCGTGAGCGACATAGCTGTGACTCCTGCCGACGTGCGCAAGTACTTCAACAACATGCCAGAGGACAGCATACCGCTCGTGCCGACACAGGTAGAAGTAGAGATTATCACCAAGCAGCCGAAGATATCACAGGACGAAATCAACCACGTGAAGAACGATCTGCGCGAATACACCGACCGCGTCAACAACGGCGAGACATCATTCGCCACACTTGCACGCCTCTACTCGGAGGATCCTGGCTCAGCACGTCAGGGTGGCGAGATGGACTACGTAGGTCGTGGTATGCTCGACCCGGCTTTCGCTGCCGTTGCGTTCAACCTCACCGATCCGAAGCGCGTGTCGAAGATTGTAGAGTCGGAGTACGGTTTCCACATCATACAGCTCATCGACAAGCGTGGCGACAAAATCAAGGTGCGCCACATACTGCGCATACCGCGTGTCTCAGCAGAGGCTACCGACTCGATGCGCATGAAGCTCGACTCGCTCGCTGCCGACATACGCGCCGACAAACTCTCGTTCGAGGAAGCTGCGACCGTGATGTCTGACGACAAGGAGACACGCAACAACCACGGACTCATGTCGTTCAACAGCGAGGAGGGTCGCACGTCGAAGTTTCAGATGAAGGACCTGCCCACCGAGGTGGCTCGCAAGGTGGAGCGCATGGAGGTAGGCGATGTGTCTGACGCGTTCCCTATGGTGAACGAGAAGGGTAAGCACGTCGTAGCTATCGTGAAACTGAAGAACCGCATCGCTGCTCACCGCGCCACTATCAACGAAGACTTCCAAGTGTTGCAGAACGTAGTGCTGCAGAAACAGCGTGCAGAATTCCTGCACAACTGGGTGGTAAAGAAGATAAAGACCACCTACGTGCGTATGCAGGATCGCTACAAGAACTACAAGTACGAGTACGAAGGCTGGGTAAAATAAGGCTTAGAAAGGCTTAGAAAATAATGAGAAAAGAACAATCCCCAATAACCCACAACTGGCATAGAACCGCTCTCGCAGCAGTTCTATGCCTTTTTGGCTTCTGCCTGATATGGGCTTCTGCGGCACCAAAGGGCAAAAAGAAGCGACAGAAAACCGACGAGCGCGTGTACCTCGTACACTCCGATGAGCTCACCTACGACATGTATGGAGCGGTGCCCGATGCACAGATACTGCGCGGCAAGGTACACTTCACGCACGCCGGCGCAGAGCTGTGGTGCGACAGTGCCTACTTCTTTCAGGAAGCCAACTCGGTAGAAGCGTTCGGACACGTGCACTTCAAACAGGGCGACACCCTCTCGCTCACCTGCAAATACGCCGACTATATAGGTGCGGAGCAGATGATGCACGCACGCCACAACGTAGTGCTCAAGCACCGCACGCAGACGCTCTACACCGACTCGCTCGACTACGACCGCCTCTACGACAACGCCTACTTCTTCGAGGGAGGCAGACTCGTCGACGGCAAGGACGAGCTGGTGAGCGACTGGGGCGAATACAACACCGCCACACGCAAGGCTTCATTCTTCTATGGCGTGCAGATGCGCAGCGGAGAAAACCTCATCAACACCGACTCGCTCCACTACGACACACGCACACGTATCGCACACGTTACGGGTCCGTCGACCATCACATCGAAGGGAACCGTCATCAACACCACCGATGCCTACACCAACAGCAAGACAAACATGTCGCAACTGTATGGCCGCTCTACCATCATAGACGGTAAGAAAACCATCACCGGCGACTCGCTCTTCCACAACGACAAGTCGAAGGAGAACGAGGGATTCGGCAACGTGATATACGTCGACTCGGTGAACAAGAACGAGCTGCACTGCGACCACCTCTTCTACAACGAGACAACGGGCTACGGCTTCGCAACGAAGCGCGCACTGATGGTCGACTACTCGCAGAAGGACACGCTGTACATGCACGCCGACTCGGTGAAACTCTACACGTTCAACATCGAGACCGACTCGGTGTACCGCAAAGTACACGCCTACAACCACGTGCGTGCCTATCGCAACGACGTGCAGGCAGTGTGCGATTCGCTCGTATTCAACTCGCAGGACTCGTGTATGACGATGTATCGCGACCCTATACTTTGGAACCTCGGCAGACAGATATTAGGCGAGGTTATACACGTCTACATGAACGACTCAACGGTGCGCAAGGCGGAAGTGATAGGTCAGGCACTGTCGGTGGAGAAGTGTGACGAGAAGAATCACTACAACCAGATATCATCGAAGCGCATGGATGCCTTCTTCACCGACGGCGCGCTACGACGCGCCGAAGCTATCGGCACGGTGAAGTCGCTCTATTACAACGCCGATTCGAAGGACTCCACGCTCTCCGAGCTCAACTACATGGAGACCGACACGCTGCGTATGTATATGTCGCCAACACGCGAGCTGGAGAAGATATGGGCTTCAAAGGCTACGGGCACGATGTATCCGATAACGCAGATTCCGCCCGAGAAATACCAGCTGCCCGAGTTCGCATGGTTCGACTACGTGCGCCCGAAAGACAAGGACGACGTGTTCAACTGGCGAGGCAAGGCTGAAGGCACCGAACTGAAGGAACAGCCGCGCCGCGAAGCACCGCTGCAGCGACTTGAGTAGTGCACAGCAAAAAGAAAGTTGAGATATGTTGTAATGTTCGTAACCACCAACCTCACAACATATCTCACCACCTCACCATCTCAACATCTCAACATCTCACCACCTCAACATCTCACCACCTCACCATCACACCATCACACCATCACAGCATGTACTTCCTCAACCGCCGCCCCCGCGGCTTCCACTACACCTTCCGCTTCTCAAGCGAGCAGCGCGACCTTCTCAACAATCTGCGCCGCGGCGTACCGCCCGAAGAGCTCGCCGAACGTTCTATCAGAGAAGCCGAGCCACCATCGCGTCGCCGCCATAACGGACAAGTACGTCTGTTAGGACTGCTTGTGATGATCGGTTTCATACTACTCGCCATCATACTGCTAATGGCGTTGTAGACGAACCCGCAGTTTTAAAGATACACCCTTAGAGAACAACTAACGACATGAACGATATTATACAACTTCTGCCCGATTCGGTAGCCAATCAGATAGCTGCCGGCGAGGTGATACAACGCCCCGCAAGCGTGATAAAAGAGTTGGTGGAGAACTCCATCGACGCTGGTGCCACGCTGATAAACGTGGTTTGTGTCGATTCAGGACGCACCTCAATACAAGTGACCGACAACGGCAAAGGCATGTCAGAGACCGACGCACGCCTATCGTTTGAGCGTCACGCTACATCCAAGATACGCCAAGCTGACGACCTCTTCAACCTCCACACGATGGGATTTCGCGGCGAAGCTCTCGCCTCTATCGCTGCCGTGGCGCAGGTGGAGCTACGCACCCGTCGCCCCGACGACGACCTCGGCACCGCGCTCAGCATCGCCGGCTCGCGCTTTGTGTCGCAGGAACTCGTACAGTGCCCCGTAGGTTGCAACTTCACCATCAGCAACCTCTTCTACAACGTGCCCGTGCGCCGCAAGTTCCTCAAGTCGAACACCACCGAACTCAACAATATCGTCACAGCCTTTGAGCGCATCGCCCTCGTCTACCCCGACGTGGCGTTCACGCTCTACAACAACCAAACCGAGCTGTATAACCTAAAGGCAGGCGGACTGCGCCAACGCATCGTCGACGTAATCGGCAAGAAGATCAACCAACACCTGCTGCCGATAGACATCGACACCACAATGTGCAAGATTAGCGGATTTGTCGGCAAGCCCGAGTCGGCACGCAAGAAGGGTGTGCGACAGTTCTTCTTCGTCAATGGTCGCTACATGAAGCACCCCTACTTCCACAAAGCCATTATGACCGCCTACGAGCGACTCGTGCCCGAAGGCGAACAGATACCTTACTTCATATACTTCACCGTCAACCCCACGGACATCGACGTGAACATCCACCCCACCAAGACCGAGATAAAGTTCGAAAACGAACAGACAGTGTGGCAGATACTCACCGCTGCCGTGCGCGATGCCGTGGGCATGTTCAGCGATGTAACGGCAATAGAGTTCGACACCGAAGGAAAACCCGACATACCAGCTCTGGGCACAATGCCACAGACAGGTGTCAGTGCGCCCAAGGTGCAATACAACCCTACGTACAACCCATTCAACGAGACACCGACAACACACTCAAACGCAGCCCCCGACAACTGGGAGCAGCTGTACGAAGGACTCGGCTCTGCACACACTCGCCAGCAACAGACACCATCACTCTTCGGCACCGACGCAGGAAGCGTCATACAGTCGCGTTCAAACGCTGCAAGCAAATCGTTCGCCGACAACGGCATCGTTCTATCGCAGAAGTTCGCACAAACAGAAGAGAGAAGCACTGTGCCCGAGGGGGCGACATCCGAAGCAACAACGCCCAAACAAGAGACATCGCTACTTGAAGAGAAGTCGCCCACTCACTATCAGTACAAAGGACAATACATTATGACCGCCGTTAAGTCCGGACTGATGATTATCGACCAGTATCGTGCCCACACACGCATACTCTACGAGGGATATCTCGACCAAATGCAGAAGCACCGAGCAAGTTCACAGAAGCCACTCTTCCCCGACACGATACACTTCTCGCCAGCGGATAAGGTGGTGGCAGAAGCCATTATGCCCGAACTACAGAACATCGGTTTCGAACTGACTCCGACAGCAGAGGGCGACTACAGCATCACGGCAGTGCCAAGCGGACTCGATGGACTCGACTATACAGCCCTGCTGCAAGACCTCATAGCCTCAGCACGCGAGAAGACAACATCAGCTATCGACGACATCAACCACTCAATAGCTCTCGAACTGGCACGCAACGCAGCCGTCGCATACGGACAAGTGCTTACCAATGCCGAGATGGAAAACATCGTCAATAGCCTCTTCACGTGCTCCAACTTCAGCTACACTCCAGACGGCAAAAAGATTTTAACGATGCTCCATCAAAACGAATTAGAGCATTTATTCGGCACATAAAGTTACATAAACAATAAAAAAACAACTATTATATGCTTTTTTCTAAGTAACTGTTCAAAATTAATTTTATAAATATGAATAATTCACGAATAAGTTCG